>Ga0326512_10003403_pt1 | contig 11672 bp, 28 predicted proteins | sample 1_2617_0518_D_FD_203652 | JGI IMG/M metagenome (GOLD analysis project Ga0326512, IMG submission 203652) | Bovine rumen microbial communities from UC Davis, California, United States - 1_2617_0518 | ecosystem: Host-associated > Mammals > Digestive system > Stomach > Rumen | place: USA... | reverse complement strand
ATCTGTTATTTTAAATTATGGTACAGCTGAATAGCAAGAAGCTTTATTATCTAAACCTATTAATATAGCAGGAAAAGAAATTAATTTAATTTCTAATGCTTATTGTAAAAATAATGCTAATATTAAAAGTAAAGCTGTATGGGATGCTTTACAACAAGTTGATAATGATGAAGATAGTGCTATTTGGTTATCTGCCTTCCTATCATTGTCTACTGATAATGCAAAAGACCCTACTCTTTCAAAAATTAATGCTAATCCTGAAATGATAGGATTATATAATGCTGGTTTTGTTTTAGGATTACCTATTGATATACTTACAAATATAATGTTATCTCCAGCAGCTAATGCTATAATGGATATATAGGCTGGAAATATATTTTATGGAAAGAATGGAGAATCTAATGTAACAAGTGCTCTTAAATTTTTAGAAAAAGGTCCAGATTTTTCATATTTAGACAATTATTCTTTAACTTTAATTAAAAGTATTTTAACTGCTTCTGCTGGATTAGATTAGCTTAATATTAAAAAGATTCTTATAGATTAGGGAAAAGAACCTACAGAAAAGAATATTAAAGAATATAAGAAAACTTTAAAAAACTAGGGAAAAGATTCTAGAGAAATTACCACTAGAAATTTATTAGGATATTTAATGCCTAATAAATTTAGTGAAGCTGATCTTATTTTAGCAAGAAAGCTTGTTTCAGCAATGAAATCTAAAGCTTTTGGGGATATTGAAGAAGTTTATAATCCCTTGAATTTAGAAGATATTGTAAATAAAAAATTAAAGTCTGTTAATTACAAATTAAGAGAAGCTAGAAAATCTAAAGCAGCTATTGACGCAGTAATAGCAGAAAGAGCTCAACAAAATAAATAGCCTACTAAGAAAAACATAGAAGCATTAGAAAGAGCTAATATTGATATATATAACTATGAGACATAGGCTGAATAGTTAGAGGATATTGTTACATCTTTAAATGAAAGTTCTACTCTTCCAAATAAAAGTGGTTCAATGTATGAATGGGCTTAGTCTATGCAACAGAAACTAAAAAATATTGAGACTGTTGATATGAATTTGTCCAATATCGATAATGAGAAGGATAAACAAACTTCAATGAGAACTATTAAGAAATTCTTCCAAGATATTGATGCTTACCTTGATATGAGAGAGTAGATTATCTATGGAGGAAAAATTAGAGGTTTGGATGGAAATCAATATTACCCATTAAATATTATAGAACAACTTAATAATGTAGCACATGAAATGTCTTTAATTAGACCCATACTTGGACTTAATCAACAGCTTCCTAATTCAAAAGAAAATCAATTAGCTTTTGTTAGAAGATTTGAAAACGTTTTATAGGAAAAGTTATCAGGCAAGAAAGCTTCTACTAATGAAATTAAAGCTTTAAATGACTTAAATAAACAGTTTAATATTTCAGAAAATTAGGTTTCTATAGAAAGATTTACATTTGATCCAGAATACAGACAAACTGCAATAGCTGCTTATGGTAGTGTAATGACTAAAATAAATATTCTCGATGTTATAGATAAAGTACCTCATTATTTTGGATATTTAAGAACTATGGCAGGCTATCACTATGGAATGTCTAAATTTTCTATTCAATACAGAACATAGGACGAAATAGCTAAAAAAGTTATTAGAGGATATATGAAAGTAAATTCTAAGGAAGAAATTGAACAATATTTAAAACAAGCATCTAGATATGTTTCTAGAGTTTTAAATAATATGTTCATGCTTTAGCAAAATATTTCTTTTACAATTCCAAACAAAGGTAAAATTGTTTTAGGAACTACTGAAGGAAATATAGCATTTAAAGAATGGATGGAATCTGAAGTTATACCTAAATATAAGATATCATTAGGTAATAATGATTTTATACAAGCTTTAAATGATCTTCCTTATAATAGAACTGATAATAGAAATACTGTAATAAGCTTTACTAGTGGTATAGATTCCATGTCCAATAATGAAGTAGATAGATTAAAATTTGCTAGAGTATCTCAAGCTTTTAGTGATTTATCTATGGTAAGACCTGAATCTAAGAGTGGATTACCTCTTACTCATTTATTTTTCTATTATGATTTAATTGCTTATGATAGACAACCTAGTTAGATGTGTTTAACTCCTATATTTAATAATTTAGTAGCTGGAGGATAGCATCAGTTAGCTAATGATTATATAGCTTTTATATCAGATTTAGATTAGAATGGTAGTTCTGTTATAACTTTTGATAACTAGACAATTGATAGTATAGCAAGATTTATAGCTCCAATAGTATCTATTTATGCTATAGATGAATAGAAACTTCCTTATATATTTGTTAAAGATCCTTCAGATCAACAAGTAAAATTACTTAGAAGAAAAGAAGAAGAATCTGATATAGATCCAGAATTATAGGATATGATAGTTGATAATCTATCAGACTACGCAGAAGACTTTACTGGATATGTTGATATAGAAGGCTTTTCTGAAGAAACTGAATTTAGTTTAGATTCTAAATTAAATCAATCTAGTTGTAAATATGAACTTGTTGGTAGCGGTTCTTCCATTAAAAATCCATATCTAATGTAGGGAAATAAAGCTTATACAGAAATTTCTTAGTATAGTGCATTAGATGGAAGAGCTATTGCTACTTCTACTAAATTAACAATAGGTTCTGAAACATTAGAAATTGTTGGAGAATAGGAATTTAATTCTTCTGAAAAATTTTAGGAAACTTTAGATAAATATACTAAAGGAGTAACTATAGATGATTTAAAATATAGTATAAAGAAAAATGTAGATGAAGATGGAAACACTAGTTATGTATTTGATATGGCTAGTTTAAAAGGTATGTTAGAAAATCCTTGTAAATAATATGGTAGCATGTGATATAAATAAAAATTCTGCAAAATACCAGGCATTGAAAAATATGTCTGGTATTCCAGAATTTGTTTTAGATAGTACTATTTCAAGATTTTAGAATGAATTTAATAGAGATCCAGAATTAGATGAATTACCAAGAGTCAATTCTGAACCTCATTTTAAAAAAGCTTTAAATGTTAAAGAATTTTCTAATTTAAATAGTATAGATACAAATAATGTTTTAAGATATACCGCTTCTGATACTGTAGAAGAAGCAAACATTAAATTAAATAAGTAGTATAAAGATTTAGAATTAACTTTAACTCCTTTTAATTCTTTTACTTCGGTGGAAATTAAACATAGACCTTCTGAATATGGAGAAATTAAACCTCAAATTGAATTGGAAGAATCATATTCTCCAGAAAAAAGTAGAATAATCATTAATGAAGGTTTAAATAAAATGTCTAAATTATACGGAATAAACATTATTCCTACAACTACAGAAGAAATTAAAGATATCCCAAATGCTGGAGTAGTAAAAGGATTTGTTCATAATGGAAATATTTATATTAATACTGACAATGCTACTATAGATACTCCTATTCATGAAATGATGCATATTTTCTTAGGAGGAGTTAGATATTCTGATTCTAATACTTATTTTAAATTAGTAGATAGTGTAGAATAGCTTGATAGATATTAGGAATTATCTTTACAGTTTCCAAATAAAACTAGAGGAGATTTAAATGAAGAAATATTTGTTCAAGAATTTGCTAAACATATAACAAATCAACCTAGTTTATTTGATAATATGGAAATATCTATATTAAGTAAACTTACTTACGAAGTACTAAGAAATATAGATACAATGGTTTCTGGAGAACATAGTGTAAAAACTCTATCTGGAAATATATTTAATAATTCTATATTAAACTTATCAGTTAAATTACAATCTTCTAACATAAATAATACACAAGAAGGAACTCTTACTCCAGATGTTATACATAGAACTCTTGCTAATTATAAGGAAGATTTAAAGAAAAAAAATATATTGGAGGAAAGATGTGATGGCTAATTGTAAATTTTTTATAGGGAATAAAACATTTGATTCAGAAATTGAATTAGATGATTTTTTATCAGAAACTAAAGATTTATATAATAAATATGGTGATGAAGTTTTTAGTAAAAAATGGACTCCATTATAGCAAAATATAAGAGAAAAATTATTTTCTTAGAGAAAATAGTTAGAAAATGCTATAAAAATAGGAAGAGTAAAATTAGTTTCTTCTGAAAATGAATTTGAAGATTTAGACGAAATTACTGGGAAATATCCTGATATAGGTGTAACAGGATTTATTAAAGAAATGAGAAATCCAGATGGAAATTTCCTTTTTCCATTATTTGATTAGGATAATTATTGGAATGAAGTTAAAAAAGAACTTCAAGAGGGAAATTTTAATCACTTCTTTAAAGATTATCGACAGTATATTTTTGAAAAGGATGCTGAAGGTAATTTTATTACTCATCCGATAGATTCCGATGAAGAATTTAAATAGATTAGAAAAAAAATTGAAGGTATTTGGAAACAGCAGGGATTGATAGGTACAGTAGTGCATGATATTTTTGATATATTTTAGTCTAAATATACAAATGAAGATGGAGTATCGTTAGCTAAAATGGATATCGATGAACAAGTTGTGGAAATTAAAAAAATTCTTAATGAAGGAAAAGAATATTCAGCTTATAAAAAACTTCTAAAAGATTTTAAAAATGATATAGCTGATGATAATTTTATTAAAAATGTAATAACAAATTGTATTTAGTTTAATGACGAATTAAAAAAATAGTTCGGAGACAATTTAATGGTTATTCCAGAATTAACTGTTAGAGGAGCTGCTATTTTAGGGAAAGATGGAGTTAGAGTTACTGGTCGTATAGACTTATTAGTAGTAACTCCTGAAGGAGAAGTTCATGTAATTGATTATAAAACTTCTCCTAAACTATACTCTAAATATGATGATGCTAAAAAATTAACATTTGAATATTAGTTAGCTGTTTATAGAAGAATACTTCAACAATTAGGTATTAATTCTGAAAAAGGAATAAGACTTTGGGTAGTTCCCGTCCAATTTGAAAATTTCGATATGGATAAAACTACTAATAAAGTTACTTTAAGTGGAATTAAATTTAGAGATACTAAAGTATTTGAAGAACTTCCAAATTCTAGAAGTACTATTAATGAAGCAAGATATACTACTATTGAAAATAACTTAGACTAGTCTTTTAAAAATGAATATGTAGAAGATGTAAGTACAGATAAAATTCTTTCTAAAACTAAAAATTGGATTTCTAAAGTTTTTCCTCAATATTATAAAATTACTGAAGTTACAGATGAAAATGTATAGAAGTATCTTGAAAAGAGAAAAGTATATAATGAGGAAACAGGAACTTGGGGATTTAAACGATATAAAAAAGGAGAATTATTATTTCCAAATTGTAAATCTGAAGAAGAGTTAGTTTCTAAAGTTAAAAAAGAATGGGAAGACAATCGTAATAGAAATTATGAAAAAACTAAAGATATTAAAAGGGCTTTAACTGATGCTATAAAAGATAGAAGTGGAAGATCTGCTGTTTTTAAAATAGCCATAGGACAAAAAGATGTTAAAACTTCTAAGCAAGCAGATTGGGCATAGCAAATACTTTAGAAATATGCTAATGCAAGATACGAAGTAGTTCCTACTCCTCCAGCATTTGATACTTTAGGCATGATTTTTATTAGAGATAGTTATACTGGAAGAACAGATGTTATAAGAGTCTCTCATACTTATGATTTAGATGCTTCTCTTTCTTTTGGAAATGAACGTAAAACTCTTCTTGGTAATTATATGAGAGATACAGTTGCTAAAGGATTACAAGATTCTTTAGTAATGGATGCTACTAGAGGAAATGTAGAATTAATGGAAGTAATGTATGCTATTAATTGTATGCCAAGCCTTTTTAACAATGGAAATGGTTTCTTAGGAGAAATACAAGTAATATCACCATACAACGAAGGAGGAGGAGCTAATAATAAAGCTCTTATGTGGAATTTTGAAAAATTAATGAAGTTATCTTCTACAAAAGAAGCTCCAGAATAGGATAACTTTTCTTATGGAGATGATTCTAAAGCTATTAAAGTAGCTTCTTTTGTATAGCTTGCTTCTGATACTTTACAAAGGATAAAATATTTTAGAGGAGAAGATAGTCGTTGGAGTGGAATATTAGAATCTGCTAATAAACTTGATGAAGCTTTTGGAAATAAAGAGGCTATGCTTGATGAATTAATGCATTTGAAGAAATAGCTCGAAGAAAAATATGAATATATTTTAAAAGAAAACATTAACACCTCTGTATATGACGATTATAATTCTCCAGAAAAAAGATTATATGCTGAAGTAATGTTAGCAATAGGAGAACTAGGAAATCTTAAATATACTCAACAAACTAAAGACCATGCTAGATTCCTAGAGGGAAGTATTATGAGATCTTTTTTATGGGATGGATTTAATGGAAACTTAACAGATAATCCTGGAACTCTTCGAAGTGAAACTCTTAATCAAGCTTCTCATTTGGTAGATGTAGCTTATTAGAATATTAGAGATTAGCTTTTTAAATATAAAAATGAAACAGAACCTCTTTTAGATAAATTAAAAGATATTAATGGAAAATTTAATTAGGAAAATTTATATAAAAATTTATATGATGAAACTGTAACTGATGATTTAGTGTTTAAGAATCCATTTACTAATCCTAATTTAAATGATGCAGAAAGAGAAGTTTTAAAGAAAGTTCTTTTAGATATAACTAAAAGACGTAGACCAACTGTTAAAACATTGGAAGATTTAGAAATAGAAATTGAAAATAATCCTAATACTTTGTTAGTACCATTAATTCCTAAATCTGGAAAATCTTCTAAAAATCTTTCTAATTTTTGGAGTGGCTTAAGAAAAACATTTATGGGACTCAATCCAAAAAATTGGGAAGAAATTAAAACGGGTCTTAAAGAGAAAGCAGAAGAATTAGTATCAGAAGATGAATCAAATGTAGCTCCTGATGAAATATGGTCATTTACTAATGATATTGATGCTAGCAGAAATCCAGAAACTAGAGCAGAAATGCTTACTAGAAGAGGATTAGATAGCTTTGAAATTGATTTAGAAATGATTTCATTAAAACACGAATATGCTTATATTCAAAAACAAGAAATTGATAAAATATTACCATATTTAAAAGCACTTTCTATACATCTTGCTAATCAAGGTATAATTCTTAATGATAATTTTGAAGCTGATTTAGAATATATCCAAAACTTTATCAAAGGTAAAATCCAAAATAAAACTGTTGATGATATTAAAGCATTAGGTAATATGAAAGAAATAGTTGATGACTTAATGAAAAAAACTTCTATATTAGCATTAGCTTTTAATCCTAAATAGCTTTACCAATTACTTGATGGACTATGGAAAGATATTAAATTAGTACTACAATATAGTAGTATGGACGATGCTTTTTCATTTAAAAATTTTAAAGATTCTTTCTTTTGGATAATACAAGATATAGCTAAATTTAATGGAGAATTGTCATTAGGAGAAGCTTTAAATTAGCAGTATGGTATTAATGATATGGATATTAGTCAACTTCCATCTAGATATGCTAAGGATACATATGGTTCAGATAGACTTCAAAAGGCTATGTTTAGGCTAGCATCTAGGCCAGACTATTATAATCGTATGACTATTTTTGGAGCATAGATGAGAGGAGACGGTTCATTTGAAGCACATTCTATAGTTGATGGAAAATTAGTATATGATTGGTCTAAAGACAAAAGATTTGATGTTTATGCTAAATACAACGGAGATGATTCAAAAGTTCCTCCAGTTGATACTAAAAAATATAATGAATAGAAAGCATTATATTATGCAATGGCTAAAGAAATGGTAAATGATGGAACTATAAATCCAGACGGAACTAAATTTGTTCTTAATATGAAAAAACCTATGCCACTTCCAAAAGCTTATACAGTTAGACAATCCGAATCAATGAAAGCTCTTGGAGATAAAACATACGGATATTATTCTTCTGAGAAAAAGTCACTTATTTAGAGTTATACTTTAGGAGCATTAGTCTTCCAAATGAATACATTCTGGTCTTCTAAAAAGAATCAATATTATTCTGGTAGAGGATTTACACAAGATGGAGAATTAGTTAATTATACGGAGAAAAATGCTGATGGAGTTGATGTTCCATATTTTTTAAAATACAATGAAGAAACTGGAGAAATGGATATTACTGATGAAAATACAGGAGTTCCATTTAAAGTATGGAAAGGTCGTCCCCAAGAAGGAGCTGTTATAACTTTAAATCATTTTATTTATGATATGCTCACTGGAAGAAGAGATGAAGAGGGGTAGTCCTTAAAAGATTTATATTGGAATAATGATGATCCATATCTTAGAAGAATGTATAGAGCAAATTGGTGGCAATTATGGGCTGACTTATTAGGAATGTTTTTTATAGGAGGTTTAGTAGCTCCAGCACTAGTAAATGCTGCTAATGATTATGCTAAAAGCATTGGAGCAGATACCATTATTAATGCAGGAATTGGATGGATGGCAACTCTTGGAGCGGGTATGTTTCTTCAATCTACTGATGATTTTGATGCTTTTAAATCAGTATTTGGTAGAGGTGCTCAATGGACTCCTTTCTCTTTAGTATCTGGCTGGAGACTTACTAAGGGAGTATTTAGAATGGTAACAGGAGAAGTTGATCCGTTTGATACTGTAGTGAAACAAATGGCATTTGCTCGTAATACTGAACCTGTTTTTAATTATGTTAAATTAAAAACTTTAGGTGTTCCAGTAGGACAAAATTATTGGGATGAATTAACAGCATAAAAAAATAAGGCGATAACTGGAAAATTCCAGCTACCGCCTTTTATTTATAAATAAAAAATAAGCCCAAACTAAACTCAAAAAGAGCTTAGCTTGGGCTTAAATATATAATAAGAATAACATGTAACTAAAATACAATATATAATTAGTTCAGAAATATTAAATATTAATCCTAGTGAAATTATAATTATAGAATAAATATTTATTTTAAATTTAAAATAATAATTTGAAATCAATAAAAATATTAGAAAAGTTATCATAAAATTTTAATTTTAAGATATATAGAAAAGTCTACAATCAATTTTTATATCCAAGATGAATAATTTATTATCTTAAAAATTTTAAACTACTGTAGAAAAAAATAAGCCCTGTACTACCAAATTAATGGTAATACAGGGCTCTACTGTTAATATTTTTTAGTAAATAGTGACTTACAATAATATTTATTATATTCACTACCATTCTCATTCAATAATCTAGAAGCTAAATATATTCCAAATACTATAATATTTAGAATTGGAATTAATAATACTAATATAAATAATACTATTATAAACAAAGAATGTTTTAGTCTTTCATCATCCTTTGAGATACTATAAATCGTGTATCCATATGTAATTTTTTTATTTTCTTTCTTAATATATATACACTTAAGTATATGATATAATAGTATTACTGCTATAATATATTGTAACCAAAATAGTAGAATTCCCATTATTTTATAAATTTAGACATGTCAAACATCATACTCTGACCTCCAGTAACTGTAGGAAGCTTTCCATCCCATCGTTCTATAAAATCTTCCATGACTACATATTGCGTAAGAGATGCAGCAATAGTTCTGTTATAGTAAGCCTCAGCATCAGCCTTGATCTTCATAGCTTTAGCTTCTCCTTCTGCCTTCGCTACTGCAATTTTTGCATTAGCTTCGGCTTCTTTTACTTCATTAGTTGCTTTAAGAGCAGCTTGAATTGCTCTATTCTTTGCATCGATCATTTCAGTTAAAGAAGATGGAGGTGTAATTGCACTAGTAAATTCATCTACAATAAAGCCTTCAGCAGCAAGAGATTTTTCAAGACGACTACGAACATCAGCCTCAAACTTAGCTCTATTACTCATGAGAGAATCAGAAGTATAGGCATTTCCACAAGTTCTATATGCTTCATAAATACAAGTTCTAATATATCCATTTTCTAATTCTTCGATAGGTTTACGATATTTTACAAAAATATCACAAGCCTTATCTGGATTAATATGGTAAGCTAATTGCGGATCCATTGTAAATACTGAAGCATCTTTAGCATTTACAGTAAAAGGTTCATAATTCTTTCTTTGTACCATAGTTGGATAAGTAAATATAGAAGTTGTAAATGGATTATACCAAATAACTCCACGTACAGTTCCCTCTACTCCTCCATAAGAATCTTTATCACCACTCCATTTGTGGAACTTTATTCCAATTTCACCAGAATCAACTACAGTACAACTGCTTAACATAAACATTGCTGAAAACAGCATAAAAATAATTTTCTTCATACTTTTTAATAATATTTTTTCAATAAATCAATAACATTAGGAGATACATATTTAGCTAATTTTTCATCACTATAATATGCATCCATCTTATGTCTAGTTCTTAACATTTCTCTAATAGAACTGGACGAAATAGAATTTTTAGGTCTATCCACAATTAAGAAATTATAATCTTTAATTATTTCTCCACCATTCATCCAATCTGGAATTTTCTCCATAGTATCACTACCTACTAAAACAAATACTTCATCATTACAATATTTGTTTTTTAAAGCATGTAAAGTAGCATAACTATAATAAGGAGGAATAAGTTCTTTTTCTATTGAATCAATATAAGTTCTTCCGTCTAAAAAAATTGGAACATCCTCTTCAATCCATCTTCCATGATCATATTCTTTGTAATATCCTTCTTTATAATAACCTATTACTATGTTTGAAGAATCAACAGATATATTAATTATTTTAATTCTTTTATCAATATCAAGAACTTTTTCCTTCTTCCATGGATTTTGCATTGTTGGAACAATAATTACTTTATCCATTTTAAAGTCATTAAGTGCAGATTTAACTACACTTAAATGACCATTATGAAATGGATTAAATGAACCAAGATACAAGGCTATTTTCATACAAGTATTTCAGATCCACAATCAGGACATACAATATAAGAATAAGTACCATGTTCATCATTTATATCATCATAATACTTACCTTCTTTTACATCTTCTACTTCATATTCTAATTTAGCCTTGCATGTTTTACAAGTAACCTTTCTTACTCCATGTTCTAATACTTTAATCATAATGTAAAATAATTTCTAAGAGTTTCATAATCTCCGTTTAAAAACTTTTCTCTAATTAATGAATATTGTTTATTGAGTCCTTCTATTCTTCCTTCTAGAAATTCAATTCTTTTATCTTTTTCATCACATATTTCTTTTAAAGCATGTAATAATTCATTAAAAGTACTCATTTCTTAAATCCATTAAAAAGTTTTTCAAATCCAGGAGGCAAATCATAATTTAGTCCAAAATTTTTACGATTTTCTTCCATATTTTTTCTAAAATTTATTTCAGCCATTATTTGCTGAAATTCTTCATATCCTGTCATTCCACTTTTCTCTTATATAATCAAACATATTAACTCTTTGTTGAGCAGGAATATTCAATTTAGAATATTCTTTAATAAGTTTTATAACTTTATTAATTTCTTCATCTGTTGGAGTCATCTTCTACCAAATTGATTAGTTATTTTTGAGTATATCTTAAAAAATATCCACAACGAGGACATTTAAATACTTCTCCATGTTCATCTACAGCATCAGCAATATTTATTTATAATGCA
>Ga0326512_10003402_pt1 | contig 11674 bp, 13 predicted proteins | sample 1_2617_0518_D_FD_203652 | JGI IMG/M metagenome (GOLD analysis project Ga0326512, IMG submission 203652) | Bovine rumen microbial communities from UC Davis, California, United States - 1_2617_0518 | ecosystem: Host-associated > Mammals > Digestive system > Stomach > Rumen | place: USA... | reverse complement strand
CAATATCATGATGTCATCAAGTCCATTTCGCGTGGATAGGCATATCTTGTTCTGCAATCTACCGGAATATAGTGTTCCTATTGACAACAGTTCATCTTGATTGTTGTCTATGGCATCGAGTACGATGCAGTTCTTGAATCCTGCAAACTGCTTAACGCGGTTAGAGAATAATTCGACGGGGTCGGGTTCGATATTATCGGTAGAAATGTCAGATGATATTATCACGCTTCCTTCAGTACATAGGTTTGTCCCGGACAATTCTCTTAAAGATATCGCCTCAAAATTGTTTGCAGGAGACAGATCATTTCCGATTATGAAATTCCTGTTTGTGGCATATATGATAATCCGATCTACATCATTTGAATAGCTGATTACATTATTATATACGTTTTCTGTATCGTTTGAAGATGAAAACATTTTGGCAAATGTCGAATGGTTGAATATGTTCCTTCCGATGTAGAATGAGTCGTTCTGTCTTGTGTATCCATAGAACTTATGATTGTACCCTACGCTACTGTATTTGTCTATATCGACATAATATATTATGTCAGGAATGTAGGATGGAGGGATATTTGTTGCCTGCATATAATGTGGATGTAGGCCCTTAAAATCATTATATGTCCTCCATGACATGTTCATCCCTGATGAATTGGTTGATAGAAGCATATCGTATTCGAGGTTGTCGGAGACCATGAAATTGAAGTTAGATCCTTCTGTGTTTGGAAGTATCGCATTTGTTCCGATCTGCTGAATGATGTTCGTGCTGAGGTCAATGTCAGTCGTTATGTTTGTCGTCTCTGTGATATATATATTTGTTGTACTATTCACATATATGTTTGTCGTGAAGGCGTATGTGGCGTACACCTCGATCTGCGTCGTCTGATATATGATCTGATTTGATATCACCGTATCGACATAGACGGTATTGGTGATAGGAACGGGAACCGGATAGGCGTTTGTGACGAAAGACTGAGATACCTTGGCGACTTCCTGAGATACGATGATCGGTAGATTGGTCGATAGATTCTGCGTCGTCATCTGTACGGCGATGTTTCTGTTGTTGTCGCAGTATGCTCGTGTTGCGGCTGGTGACTGTGCAAGCACATCGATCTGGACAGATAGAAAGATATACAGTGCGCAGAGAGAGATGATATAGAGAATCGTCTTCATATGAATTGTCTCCTTACTGATTCACTACGACGAAGTCGCCGTTCTGGTCTTTGATGTATGTCTGCGCGGAGACCTGAGTCGAGTCCCCGAACTGCGGATCCTTGAATACCGTAAGCATCCTGTAGTGCTGTATGCCTCCAACCTTCTGGACTGGAAGGTAGAAGTTTCCATTGTCGTCTGTGAGCGATTCCATCTGTACGATTCCTCCTTGCCCGTCGGGGATGACGAGCTGTGCGTTTATCGAATTGGATACCGAGACTACAGTTCCTTCTTCTCCGCAAAGTATTATCGCTGAATAGATGAGGGAAGCGCCACGGAACTCCGTCTCGAAAGACTGCATGACCGTCCGGAACGGCATGTTTGCGATTCTGTTCCTTACGGCTGAAGACCATTGCGACAGGTATCGGCGCGAGTCGAATACGGTCGTGAAGTAAGGTATGCCGAGAGTTATGTCAAGCTGTATCTCACCCTGTACGGTAAGTATCGCCGCCTCGATCTCCTGCGCGTAGAAGTCGTATCCTTCGCACATGGCGATCTGGCCCGTGCTGTCGAGATACAGGTCGTTCCTGTCCTTTGTCCTTGCGAATGTCTTCATTCTCTACATCCAGTTGGTTTTTCTCATTTCAGGAAAAACTTGTCGCAGACTGTGACTCCCATCGCAACGAGAGCACCTGCGAGAAGGACGCGCACGGATATCTTCACGATCCACCGTAGCGTATCTCCCCACTTCTCCTTCTCCGCGATGACGCGCTTGTCGAGGTTGTTCATCCTGTCACCGAAGTCGTGCGCGAGGTTCGCAACTGACTTGTTTATCTGTTGCATAGCATCCGCGCCCTGCCTAAAGCCGTCTTGCGTCTCGGTGCGCATCTTGCCGACATCATGCTCTACTTGAGTCATGCGCTCCTCAATGTTTGTCACGCGTCCGCTCAATTCATCGAAGTCAGGTTTCCATTCACACATTGTTATCCTCCTTGCTGTTGTTCCTATTTGCGATTTCCGCGACACCAACCGCGACCACCGTGAGAAGTCCTGCGGCGGCGAGAGACGCGAGCGCGATGCCAGTAAGTGTAAGTGCAATGCTCATGGCAGATTGAACCTCGCTTTGTCCACGGCGTAGTTGGCGACTATCTCGGCGTCTGTCAAGTCGCGGTCATAAAGACGGATGCAATACATCTTTCCAGCCCATGTATAACCAGCAATTGTTCCACCTCCAACTGAGAAACCTCCTCTATTCGCCCAAGTATTTGTTCCTTCCAACTTCACAAGTTGCTTTGCGTCTTGATAGCATCTATCGACGTATGAAGCTCCTGTATTCTGATAGACCGCAGAATATGAATGGATGTTTCCAAAGCCAAGCTCCTGCCTGTTTTCTAAACCGTATTCGTTGTAGAAATCGAACTGAACATACGTTGTTGCGCTGAAGCATACACCTTTATTTTTGGCGTATGCACCGACACCGTTAGAAATGGCTATATTTCCAGAAGCCCGTTGTGCCACACATTCGATTGCCATGCAGTCTATTGAAATTTGAGCATGTGCTGCGTTATATGGGCTTGTAGATGAATTGCTGCTTAAATATGCATCTCCGAATGAACCTCTTCTGGTAAGCTCCATGTCATTGCTTCCGATGAGGTCTTTCCAAACGGTAGCAGTTTCATCGTGAGTGTTCCATCCAGCGTTTTCTATGCCGTCCCACATCGCCACCAAGCCATCCTGCACATAGTCAGCCGCCGTGGGTGCTTTCGCGCCGTCGCCTCGCCCCAAGAATATCTGCCGCGCCGCTATCATCGACTTGACGATGTACGCGGGTGCCTTGCCGGACGCGAGTATAGCGGCGAGGCCCGCGCCAGCCTTTATCATGTTTCGGCGCGTTGTCATGGAGCCGTCACCTCCGTGAGTTCCTGCCGCCCGAGAATGAAGATGCCGTCAGTGACCTGCGAAAACCACAAAGCCGTCGGCGTTGCTGGCGGCACGTCATTTGTGTAGGCGACATCCGCCATCCACCATGTCGCGGCGGGGAGCGAGAGCGTGACGTTCGTCACCGAGACCACATACACCATCCAGTCCTTCGTCGCTCCGTCCGTCGGCATGGAGATTGAAAGCGTGGTTGGAGCGGTATCGGTGATATTGACGTACTGCACGCTCTGGTTGAGATTTGTGAGGCCGATAGTTCGGCGGTAGGTCGTGTCGGCGGAGGCGATGGCGGAGGAGGAGACGTCGGAGGCGATGTTGGTGATGGTGGAGGCGGAGATGAGAGAATTGGTCGCCGTGAGGACGCTGTTAGTCTGGCCTCCGAGCGTGTAGCCGATGATGTCCGTGCGGGTGCGGGTGGCGGTCACGGCAACTCCGTCAAAAAACAGAGTCATCGCATCAAACGGGGCAAGAACATCCGAGACAAATTCGCCATTCCCGTCCACAAGTTGCCAGCCGTATTTCTCGCTGGACTGGTCGTATCCTTCAAGGACGACATGCCAACCAGCCTGTACATAATCTCCAGAGAGTACCCACTCGCTGAACGTCGGCGTCTGCGAGTACACGGGCGTGAGTGCTGTCATGTTGGTTACGGTCTGCGCATCAACTCCGCTCTCGATGCCGAGGGATTCGACATAGGATTTAGTGACCGTATTCGAGACAGTTGGCGCGATGTCGGTGAGCCGCGCAAGACCGAGCGCGTTCTTTGCAGGTATCAACTCCCTTGTGAAAGTCGCGCTTGCAACTGCGTCAAGGAAACGTTCGACTACAAGTGTTTCTGTATTTGAAGGTGCGTATATGTCCTTGTCTGTCGTAATCCACACGCCCCATTCCCCGTTCTGGAAGAGGTAAGATTCGGCATAGACATTCCACAGTCCTTCGGACGGAACGATTAGGCCAATAGAGACCGTGTAGTATTCGCTTGTCGTCTCTCCGTATGCCTCAATCCATTCCTTGCTCGGAGCGTAGTAATATGTGTTGCTGAAAGGATTTGGCGCTACCCAATCCGTGAAGTGTGCTGGTATCTCGTTTGTCACGACATTCATCACTCCGTTAGTTGCGGATTGAAGTTCGCCAGAATACACGACGTGTTCAACACCAGTCACGGATGTCGATACGGTAATCTGTCCTAGCATCGCTATACCTTCGACATTACCCCAATTCAGGGCATCTGGTTCTGGAGTGTTAAGCGTCGCAAACGAATCTTGCCATGAAAGACCAAGTACGGAGGTGAACGAGTTTGAAACCATGCCACCTATGTCGTATTCGATATCCGCGCTTTCGTTCCATGCCGAACAGTACCCGACAAACGTACCGCCGAACGCATCGTACACCGCTATCGCCCATGTGTAGAAAGTACTTTCTTCAATCGTGTAAGGTGCTGTTCCTGTCCAAACGACTACGCCCTCTTGCTCCGAAAAACAACCGTTGTACGTCAGTTCGCCTACATCAGCCGCCGCACGATCCAATGCGTGGCTCCACCCATCTCCAGATATGCGCTCTGGCACGACAACGGAACCGATAACTCGGCAATCCCTCTCCTTGTCCGCCTTTTTGTCTATGGCGGAGATTAGGAGGTTTGTTATGTTATCAGCAACAAGGTCTGTGTAGTTTGTCGCTGGCTCAAGAGAGGTCTTTGGTGAAACGGTTTCGATTGTATTCACAAGAACCGTATTGTTTGTGGTAAAGTCACCTCCATAGGATGGCGCTATCTCCTCAATCAATTCATGCACCCTGTTCGATGAATTGAGAAATGCGTCCACAACAACGCGTGTGCGAGAGGTAGCGTCGTCGAGAAGGATAGTTCCGTTTGTCGTTACGTTCTGAGCGTTCGACGAGATGAAAAAAGTAATTGCTATTATCAGAGTTATTTTTTTCATGGTGTCTCCCTTTCTGTGACGGTGGCTCCAAGAGCTTCGCCGATCTTTGCGAGAAAGTCTCTGAGCGATCCGATGGTTCCGCCAGCGTCCCAGCTCTGTCCGCTCAGGATGGTCTTGATCGCCTCATCGTTCATGTTGATGTTGATCGTCATGTTGTTGTTCGCGCCGTATGCGATCTCTGCGCTGTCCGTGACGAGTACAAGAATGTTATCCATCAATGTTCTTGTGTTGTTCGATCCATCAGTTATGAAAACGGATGCGAACTGGAAACCGAGCGGAAGCGAAGCCGTCTGAGTAGCCGTCATGGATATTCCAAGATGCACATCGTCGTTCTCGTCCTTCTCAAGTTCGGTGAATCTCTGTTCGAATCCAAGGAACGAGAATATGATGGTGCATCCTGTCAGATCGAGTTTCGTGTGGATTGTAAGAACTATAGGCGATGCGCCTATGGCATCTGTGGAATCTCCATGCTTGATGGTTATCTTCGGCTCTGGCTTGTTAGGCGCAGGTACCGGAAGCCCACACGGACATGGAGATAGCCTACTGATCATGGGGCATGGCTTGAAACCGTATTGCTTCAGGAATTCCATTTTTCTTCTCCAGTTGTTTTCGTCATGTTAGCGTAAATGACATTCCGACACCTGCCGCATGGCAGAATGCCGCCTCCTGATTGTTCTGAGCAAGATATTTTTCTTCGGCTGAAAGGTCGGCAGATGCACCTGAGAATCTTATCGTAGTGGCGGATATGCCAGTTCCGTCATTGCAGTCATGTGCTTCAATCCTTCCGCCATAGACGATATTCACGAATGTGGCTATGTCCTTCATGGAATAGCTGGATGCGGTAAGCATCATTCTGCCGAGCAGTATTCTCCTGAAATAATCATCCGATATCGGAATTGTTTCTCCTCCGCTGACGTATGTCGGTCTCTTGAGCCCAAGATTTATTCCCCATACGGAGAGAGCGAAAGTATCAGCCTCTTCTATGTTGAAGATGGAATTTCGGAACAAGTCCCACGGAATCTTGATTGCAGATTCATAGAGATTCTTTACGAGAAGAACAAGACCAATCAGCTTCGTGGCGTTGTCGTACTGCCACGTGATGACCATGCGCATCTCGTCGTCTATGGAATTGTCTATCCTATCGACGTTCATCTAGAATCACTCCACGGTTATCTCGATCCAGTCGGGCGTTATGACCTCGAAGGCATTTGGCGTCATGCTGTTTATCGTTGTTGGTGTACTTCCTTCATACACAGTCATTGTTAGACCTGTAATGAATACACCTGTTATTGAAGAGGAAACAACCATCATAAGCTCTGTTGTCGTAAGCGTGTCGATCTTGCCGCCAACATATTGATTTATGACGTTCTTGACATCTGTCACGATATCCGTACCAGAGTATCCGTTTATCCTTAAAGACAGTTGAATTCCTACGCGTATTCCCCTCGCCTCGTAGAATGTCACCTTGTTTACCTGACCGTTTGACGGATCGGTTATGTCGATGATATTTCTCCTGACGAATTGCCAAGTGGTATTCTGATTTGTCAGAATGTCGCCATTATTGTTTATGTCGTTATCTGAATAGTCCGTATAGGCTATGCCAGCCGCCTTGCTTGCGAAAATGGCGGTGGCTATATCTTTTCTCATCTGAGTTCCCGTAGAGTCCTCAGGTATATTTCCTCCTACGCATACGAGAACGCTGTGCGGAAGTATCGTCTTTCCAGATACAGTCTTGTTTGATGCCGTATTGTTCTCAAGAACGCGAACGGTTCTCAATGTTGGTACGGCACCCCAGATGGCATTCGCTATAGCCATTGTGCTTGCGCCGCCGAAATCGCGGGTCGTCTGTATTCTCTTGCGAAGATCGAAGTCCGTCTCCTTATAGCGACCGAGGATTGAGCCGGGAAGGTTATTTGCGAGAATGATGATTCCAGACTCAAGGTCTGCATCTGACGTAAGACGAAGATCTGCGCCTTTGTCCGAGACATACCATTTTGTAATGACAGGGATTATCGGGCCAACCTCAACTGATTCGACCCACCCGCTGGCAGAATACATTCCAGCATAAGGAGATGGAGCAAGTATGGCGGTCGATCCCGTCTTGATGCCATCGTATGTTATAGATGGGACGGAACCGTCATTGTTATTAAGAACGCGATATGCAGTACCATATCTGTCGTAGAGGATTGTTCCAGTAGGGACAACATATTCAGGTGATGTAGAATATACGACAATCTCGATCTTTGAACCGACGGCAGGAAGACGCGAAAGCCCATAGAAAGCGGCGAGCGCATCAAGGTACTGTCCAGACGCGAACGAGATGTTGAGCTGATTCATGTTCTGTGCATTAGCACCTACGCAATTCTTGAACATTAGAGCCAATGCTTCGACGAATCTTCCAGCAGGGGTCTCGTCTGAGAGGTCGATGTCAGAACCGAAGATCTCGCGCATCCCGTTCTGGATGTTCGATTTAATCTCGTCCACAGTCGGGATTATCATTCCTGTCTGCGCATTGTATTCATAGAGGTTTGGAAATGATGCGGCCATCTTCTGTTCTCCTGTTGCGGCATATTATACCATAAAAGTCAGATTAGTTTCATCATTCCGTGAAAGTTGCGTTGAAGTTTGGTCTGACGACAGCAAATAGCTCATATAGATTTATTGTAGAGCTTGGGTATGCAGTCGTCTGAGAACTACTTCCGGGACTTGGAGTATCTGGATCATCTGGATATTCCATATTATATGGCGATGCTACTCCTGTAAAATAATTGACCGAATCTTGTCCGTCTATAGATCCTTCTATTGTGAACATATCATCTCTATTGCTGAAATGGAAATTTCCAGATACATCAACTAGTCTGTATTTTGTTGTTCCACTGCCGTCTTCATGACTCATCTTTGCAAATACCTTGAATGAAGACGGTTGTAGAAACTTTCCGCTTGTGGAGTTCCATAGCTTGAATATGATTGGATATCCATCTTCTGTTTTTCGTATTGTCATTTGATATTCGTATGATGATTTCATCTCAGACAATGTGGGTTGATCATCCAGAACGTGTGCACCAATCTGAGGATCCCAATGATACAGATAATAGTTCGCCTGTTTCTTATGAGTCGTTGCATTAAAAGAATACAGATGTTTAGTGCCACCAAATGAAGGAACAGATATGCTTTCTGATGATTCAGAGTGCTGTTCTTCTTCTGGATAATCTTGTATTATTGGATATGCGTATGAAGTTCCGGGAGTGTTAGGAGGATATGTCACTATATCATTTCCACCTTTATGCTTAGTATTGATGACTGTCTGACTTCCAGAATAACTGTTTACATTACATCTAAACCACATTCCGTGAAGTACGGATATTCCATAATAGAATCTATTGATTGCATCTTTATAAAGTATTCTTGAAGAACTATAAAGCAAATTTATGTAATCGGAGTATATATCTGTATAAAGATAGCAGTCAGATTCCGTCAGGCCGAATAGCTGATATTCTGGCGGTAATGATCCAGAGTATTCTGTTATCGGAGCATTAAGATTTGCTTTGGAATCAAACCAAGGTGGACTATCGGATGGGCCATTCACATATCTAACTCTACTGGTATATGTAGGATTCTTTGGTCTTAATAGATTGCCGTTTTCATATCTTTCGAGTGAAGATCCGATATCATATTCAGATCTTTCAGAAGGATAGTCATTGACATTAAGATAGTCTGTATAGGCCATGAACTCTCGTATAGCCTCGTATATGAACATCAGATCCTCTGCGCGTATCATTCTACCGATAGTTCCGCATCCAGTTCCGTGAAGTCTGTTTATATTGAACGGAACGGTGAAAAGATACTGATCGTCTCTCGATATGCTCAGGCTGGCGGACATGTGGCCTCCTATTCGTATATCGGCACTATGGTTGCGTATCTGTAGTCTGCCTCGACATTCCATCCAGAGAGCTTATATAGAGGGATGTCTGTATATTCGCTGTTTGCCTGTCCAACTGCCTGACCAGACTGATAGATGTTCATAGACACAGAGCATTGTATGGTTGCCGTTATGACATTGGATGTTCCGTGTATGACATGAAGGAATACGTAAGAGTCCTGATTCTCTAATGATATGTCCGTTTCGGATACGAGTATCGCCTGTCTTCTCACCATCACTATTCCAGATCCTATCTTCTTAGATGATCTGTCGTAACGAAACATACCTCCTCCGCCGCCGCCGCTCCATGCGGTTATGTTTCCTTCTTTGTCGTATTCCCCCAAGACAAGATCATCTCCGAATCTTTCTATATCTGGAAACGAACAGAAGTTGTCTGGCATGAAGAAGCCGTGCCTGTAGGAATGGGATTCAGCCGTATTTGGGTTTAAAGATCCTTTGTTCTTCGATTCGTCAATGTTCGAGTTGTTGATCTTCTGAAGAAACGAATCATAGTCCGATGCGATGATCCATCCCGTATCGCCCTTGCGCATTGGGAAGTCTATTATCTTTCCGCCGCAAGCAAAGCGCCATACGTGCATCGTGATTGGCTTGCGCTGTACCGAATCTCCAGTATTCGTCACGAAGTCGCAGAGAGGCTGTATAAGCGCCGTATGCGATATTCGGTCAAATGAAAGAACAATTCCCGGCATACAGCATTCGGTGCGAGTCAGAGTGTTGCGAATATATGTATCAAATGCCGCAACGCCATCCTCAAGCAATGCCGGATCTATTGGACTGCACTTCGCCATTATTTCTCTCCATCCTTTTTCGTGATGTCTTCATAGTCCAGAAGTCTGCCGACGCAATCCATGTACCAGTTCGTTCCTCTAAGTTGACCGTTGTACCGCATCTGGTATATCCTATATATTCCTCCTGCATTCGGAACGAGTATCGAACTGATGTTAACGTCATCGAACAGATGAACGTAAGGATTCATAAGCATCCTGAACTTGACGGATGGTTGCATGAACTCTGGGATGCCGATGAGACCTGTATTGGCGGAGAGATTGAAGAGGTTTGAGCCAGTTATCTCCGCCGGATTCATGTCATAGACAATTATGATCTGTTTGCCTTCCGCTGTATTGTCACATCTCATCCTGACTGAACTCAGGGTATTTGCGCGTCTGAATATGTCCTGATAGCTGCCAGTACAGTCGAATCCAGTTATCACCCTTTCAAGTTCCCTATAGTTTGCAGTTCTGTATTCGAGCGACATCCCATAGAGTCTGGCGATGTTCTCGAACACTCTCTGGACTGTAAGTTTCTTGCCTTCCTTTTTCTCTTCTTCCGTGAGCTGTACGTCGAGCGAAACGACCTCTGATCGCATCCATGCGTTTGTCTGAGCAGATATGTTTATCCAGTTCTCTGGGGGCTGTGATGGCTTTGCGATTATGATGTCGCCGCAGAAGATGAGCTGTTCTCCAGTATCTTGATATCCCGCATAGACCTTTATGACCTTCCTTCTCGAAGCCTGTTTGCCGACATTGAGATATGTGGCTATATCGTTTACGGTAGTCCTGCTGAGTCCGAGAATGCCTATCTGGGCGAAGTTTGGCGTTCCTCCTCCAGCGACTTTCTCTATGTTGAACCTGAAATCAAGATCGTGGAAACTCTTGATCGATCCTCCCACATCTATCTCGATGTGTCCAACACGACCGAATATCCTGTCGTTGTTCAAGACCATGATCAGGAATCTCCAATATAGTTCCTCAGATTCCCGATTATGCGTTCTTCGGAATAGTTCTCTCGCATCTCGGTCATTTCCTCTGGCGTGAAATAGTACAGAACCGATCCGCCGTTGAAGTTCTCATATGTGGGATAGTTGTACCTACCGTCCTCGCAGATCATTGCGAAGTTTCCGTATTCGGATTCAGATGCTTTTTTCAAGAGAAAACAGTTGGGGCAAGCTTTGACGGACGAGACGAGACTTGTTCCCGCTACAGAAATCGAGAAATACGTAATTCTGTTATGAAGCATCGTCGTGAAAAGAAAGTTCCTTCCGTTCACGGAGACCGTAAAAGACTGGTTCGGATTTGTCGGTATCGTTGAAGTGAACATGTCGAATCCTCAAAACGGAAGACCTACAGTCGTGAATGTAGTAAGGAGTTGTGCAGATGATGTAGTCTTTACTACACCAGAATCTATCTTTGGCTTGTTCTGCGGACGGCTTGCGTTCGATGACTTCTTTACAGTATCTATTCTGGCATCCATCCTTTGGATGTACTTCAGGTCGATCTCGACGACATCATACTTGTCTTTGGTCTGCTTTTCGACAAGATCGTACAGAAGCATTTTTTCGTAGGCATCCGTTTTCGTTTCGATATCGCAGAGCATTCCTCCAGTCGTATCGTCAAGGTATTTCATCAGCATATCCTTTACTTCGGGATAGTGCGGAATCTCTACGAAACATGTGACGGTTATTTCGCTCGGCACGATAACCTTGTTGTCCATTATGACTTGTCCAGTCTCTACTGGATGCCTGACGACCTTTGTTGGATGATGGAGCGTTACACTCATCGGACTGATGCCGGGAAGCGAATTGTTGCTGACCGAATCCTTGACGAATATGACGTCGCTTACGTAATTCTTTATCATCTGTGCCATGTCATATTCTCCAATGTCATGCGGCGTTCATCTGCTCTGCCACTCTTGCGCCGAACTCTCTTCCCATCGC
>Ga0326512_10003401_pt1 | contig 11677 bp, 15 predicted proteins | sample 1_2617_0518_D_FD_203652 | JGI IMG/M metagenome (GOLD analysis project Ga0326512, IMG submission 203652) | Bovine rumen microbial communities from UC Davis, California, United States - 1_2617_0518 | ecosystem: Host-associated > Mammals > Digestive system > Stomach > Rumen | place: USA... | reverse complement strand
GTGCAACCGACGTATTATAGAGAACGACTGCACGAGGCAGCAACGGGAACGGAAGACACCAAGCAGGAGGTATTAACTAAAGATTTTAACATTTGGGAAACAGGCCGTGTCACTCGTTGGATCACGGGCGACCGCATCCGCTTGCTTCAGAAGACCGAGGGCAGACGCATCGACGATTGCAAGTTTATCGACGAGCAAGGGCGCGAGCGGTGGCACGTCTTCTGTGGTCTCGATTTCTCTGCGGGAGATGACCTCTTTGCCATTACATATATGGCCGTCGATTGGTTGCCGTCGAACACAATGCAAGGACGTTTCTTTGTCGATACCGACTGCTGGGTGCTCGAAAAGACCATGAACGAGAGCCCGAACCGTCCGCTATACGAGGCATGGGTGGCGCAGGGGTGGTTGCACGTCTGCCCTGGTGAGGTGTTCGACTCGACCTACGCTATCAACCGCATCGCGGAACTGGTAGAGAAGGGCATCAACATCTATTTCTTCGGCTACGACCCCGCCCAGAGCGTCACGCCTATCAACAACCTGAAGGCGTGGTTGCAAACGCTATTCCAGAAGCGCAACCCAAACATCTCGGCCAAGGACATCGCCGACCTGATACAACGGATGGTGATACCCGTCAGTCAATCTGGATTCACGCAGAACCCCCGCATCGGCGAGATGGAAGAAAAGATGCTGGGCAAAGACGAGTGGATGCACTTCTCCGACAATCCTCTGTGGCCCTGGTGCTTCGGAAATGCCGCCCTCGAAAGCAAGGGCGACCCACCAATCAGGCGAGTGGTGAAAGGCACGGGGCATCTGGGGAAGATAGACCCCATCCACGGATTGCTCGACGCGCTGTATTGCTTCGATTTGTCAGAAGGAAAAATAGAGCAATAGTTATAAAATATCTTAATTTATTGCACGATTGTTTGGAACATTAAAAGAATTTTTCTTATCTTTGCACCGTTCAAATATGAGTGCGGCAGAAGATGTCGCTTAACCAAGCGGCAATTTTTTTGCCACATAGGTAAGGAAATACTGGCAGCAACCGCGTGGCGTAGTGGAAACACCGCCAAGGCTTCGCACTCATAGAGCCTGAACAGCGCGTAGTGCTGCCTTTTTTAATTTTAATGTTCAAACGTTATGAGTAATTTTAAGAAAACAATCGAGACGCAGAAAGCGATCAATGAAGCCGTTGAAGCTATCTTCCAACACTTCAAGAGAGAAATCAGTTATGCCGAGACATTGGAGACGATGGCCGACGCACAGGTAGAGATGATGCAACTGATGGAGATAAACCGCTACATCGCAGCGTGTCCGTCGCTCGAAATTACGAGCGTACCCGTGACCAGCATCACCAACTTTATTCATGAGGCAAACGAGGCTTACAAGCTGTTGCGCCCATTTGCCAAACTAATGGGGCAAGTCTATGGAAACGAAGAATGAGATATGGAAAGACATCGAAGGCTACGAAGGTCTGTATCAAGTGAGCAACCTCGGAAGGGTGCGCTCACTTGACCACATGTCGGTTCGCAATCTGAACGGGAAACTTTACGACTGCCTTGTCAAGGGTAAAATGCTCACTCTGGCAAAGGACTCCAGCGGCTATCTCAATGCAAGACTTTGGAAGGATGGCATGAAAGCGTTTTTGGTGCATAGACTTGTGGCTAAAGCATTCATCCCCAACCCCGACAATCTTGAAACCGTCAACCACAAAGACGAGAACATCTTGAATAACCGAGTTGACAATCTCGAATATTTGAGCGTGGCTGATAATATCAGATACGGAACGGCAATCGCACGAAGACGTTTATCACAAAGGAAGCCAGTTGAACAGCTGACAAAGGATGGCAAACATATTGCCTACTATGACGGCATCGTTGACGCATCCATAGCAACAGGAGCACCAAGAGAATTGATCGGCAAGGTTTGTCACGGTCGTAAGAAGACCGCTGGCGGCTATCGCTGGAAATTCAAAGAATAGATTAACACAACGAAGGGAGCAGCTGAGCAAATCGGTTGCTCCCTTTGTTTTATCACAATTAAAATAAAAATAAAGGATTATGAACAGAATGATGAAATGGTTTTTGACGGTGGTGGTGATGGCGGTGGTGTGCGGTTGCACCAAGACCGAGTATATCACGGTTGAGCGTGTGACACACGACACGACGTATGTGGCGAAGCATCAGCGGGACTCCATCTGGCTTCACGACTCCATCAGAGTGAGCGAGAAGGGCGACACGGTGAGGATCGAAAAGTGGCACACGAAGTTCGTGGAGCGCGAGGTGCATGATACGCTCTACCAGGCGACGCGCGACACCATCCCGCAGCCTTACCCAGTAACGGAGTATGTGGAGAAGCCGCTGAGCTGGTGGCAGAAGTGTCTGATATGGATTGGCATCATTGCGCTAATGGTGATGATCGTCATCGTGGTGTGGAAGCTGAAGAAGTTCTTGCCGATAAGGTGATGTTTCAAGATAATAAGAACAAAAGGACATAAGATTATGAAGAAGATTAAGGAGACCGTGAAGCGGGAATTGAAGGAAGCGTATGAGACGATTTGCAACAACTATAGGGATGAGTTGCTGCGTATGTGGGAACTGGATGAGCATTACGGCTATTGGAACAGTGACCAGACTGGCACTATCTATCATTATGGAGAGGTGCACAACCTGACGATGGAGGAAATCGTTTACATCGTGGATAATGACATCGAGGAGTCGGAGGTGATGGTGTGGGAGGACTACACGCTCGATGCCTTGGAGTTCGGTTTCGACGTGCCTAACCTGATGGCGTGGCATCGCGGATGCCCTCGCATACCGAATGCGACATTCGACCGCCTTCGACAGATGAAAGCCGACCTCGAAAAGTTCGTGGACGACGAGAAGGAGAGGCTGAAGAAAAAGACAGAGTAACATAATAACGTTTTTTTTAGATAATAAGCGCTCGGCTTTGCCGCTTTCACAAAGCGTAGCGACTGAAAGAACATAAGGACAAAAGGAAATATGGATAAAAAAAACGAAATGACAATGGAGGAGTATCTGCTGAGTCAACTCGACACTCCAGTAATACTTAAAGATGGTACAATGATGACGAAGCCCGACGGCTCGCCGATGACCAAGCAGGAGGCAATAGCCACGAACATTCTGAACATGGCGATGAAGGGCGACGTGAAAGCTGCCCAGTACATCCAGAACATTCAGATGAGGGCGAAGATCATGAAGAAAAAGTAAACCCACAACGGCATTGTGGACGTATTGTAGATAATATAATGTTTCACAATTAATATTTCTACGAATATGGGAGCAAGATCAGGAGGCGGTTCCTCAGGTGGAATGGGTAGCCAGAGCAGAAGCGGCGCAAAGATTGTCAGCTTCAGTGGTGGTGGTCAAAGCGTTCAAGCCTTGAACAAGCAACTCACCGTAAAAAGGTTTGAATCTACAACTCAATTCCCAACAGGAAACCCAAATGTGACATTTTCTGTTGGTGGCAATAGCGGAAGACCAAACTACGGAGTTTATATCGAAGGTAAAGGCTTCTTGAAATGGAAAGGCAAAGCTGGCGGCGATGTCATGTCATTCAAAAAGAAGTCAACGGCTCAGATGCTTGCAAAAGGTGGTTTTACAAGCTACAAGGATATTGAGTTTATAAACCCAATCAAGTAACCTCTGCACATCGCAAAACCAAAAGCGAGACACGCATCAACTTGTGTGCCTCGCTTCATCATGTCTAAAAAGTAAACAATCACTATGCAACATTCAGAAATAGTAACACTATCCATCCGCGACCTCATTCCCCATCCGCGCAATCCCCGCAAGATTTCGCAGGAAGACTTGAATAGGCTGTGCGACAGCATCCGACAGAACGGCTACTGGCAGCACAGACCGATGGCCGTGGAACCTGTGCCCGACAAACCGGGCAAATATTATATTCTCGACGGCAACCAGCGCAAGAAAGCACTGGGACGGCTGAAACGCTACGAGGCACCTTGCATGATCTACACCGAACTGACCGACGAGGAGCGCGACGACATCATCCTGCGCTCCAACGTGAACAACGGCGAGTGGGACGTGCCAATGCTTCAAGCGGAGTTTGAGGCGGTGGACTTCGAGGCTATCGGACTCGACATCGAGCTGCCAGACATCACGCCCATCGACAATCCCCTCACAGCCACACAGAAGGGAGGGGAACAACCGCCACAGACTGACGACACCAAACCCACCGACACCGACGCGCCCGATAGCCCCGAGAAGATGTCGCTTTACTTCCGTATGCTTGGCGATTACGTCTATCCTTCCAACAATGAGTTCGACATCCCCACACTGCTGACGGACAACATGCCCGTGCATCTGGAACTGCCGCTGAACCCGTGGGGCGCAGAAGCGAGATATAAGAAAGGCATCACGACGTATCACTTCTACGTGGATGACTACCGCTTCGAGCAGTTGTTCAAAGACCCCATCAAGCTGCTGGAAAGCGGTTGCCGTGCGATTGTGGAGCCTAACTGTTCGATACACGACCAGACACCGATGGCGCACGCGATTTGGCAGACGTACCGCAAGCGATACCTTTGCCGATACCTCCAGGAGTGCGGCCTTCAGATATGGGTGGACTTGAACGTGAGTCCGCATTTCGAGGAGGTGAACGCGCTGGGAGTGCCCGAGGGTTACAATGCCTTTTGCACCCGTGGCGTGAGCGGCTGGCTGGAGACCACGGAGCGGCACTGGCGTATGGCTCAGCGCATCAGCGGACTGGAGAAGCCTAACATGTTTGTCTATGGTGGCGGTGACGACGTGGCCGAGTGGTGCAAGGCGCACGACGTGGTGCATGTGAAGGAGTTTATCAACCGAGCGAAGGACAAAACAGAAGAGTAAACCCACAGCACGATTTCAGCCGTATAGTAGATAATATAAGTTTCACAATTAAATTTCTACGAATATGGGTGGAAGAGCAGGAGGCGGTGCCTCAGGTGGAATGGGAAGCGGTTCGCGCGGTGGACTTTCAGGCCGTGCGAGAGAGTTAGCCAATAAATACCTCGGAGGTGTCAGCGACCCTAAATTAAAGAAAGAACTTGCCGACGGTATGGCTGCGTTTGAAAAGGAGTTTGGTATTCCTGTATTTGGAAACGGAGATGGCAGAGGAGGATTGAAAATCACCGTGTCCGACCTTGGCGAAACTACTGCCGCAAAGGTCAACGGCATGGGATATTTGCAAGTGAATAGCAGATTTACAACTGGTCAGCTGCCGATGAGCCATGCCAAGCACTCCATGATTCACGAACTGACTCACGGACTCGATAAGACGAATGCTTTCAATCTTACTAACGGCGAATGGTCATCCAAGGGTGGCGGTAAGTTTGTTGTGAAGAAGGAGAACAAAGGATTTGAGCGAAAGCTGACATCAGCCTACAAGCATTTCAAATCGCATTATGGTTCATCAGACACAAAGGCAATCGGACAATATGCTTTGAAGAGCAAGCATGAGTTCTTTGCTGAAGCTGTCGCCTCTCATCTTACTGGCACAAAAAACAAGTACACCACATTCGCATACAACTTAGCAAAATCAATGTCAGGCAAGTAATATGGAAAAGATAGAATTAACACCAAAGGAAATCGACATCATTGAGAAGTGCCTCAGTGGTGAAATCGACACCCCAACGGGTGAGACTGGCGAGATAGTAGGCAATTTGCTCGAAAGGGCATTGGCTTACGAGAACGAAGTAAAACCCGAGCAAGACCCCGAAGACCTCTTGCAATGGTATTACGAACAATACAAAGCACAATAAGGACCAAACAGGGCTAAAATGTTAAAAGTACCAAATAATGTACATTTTCTTTGTGTATTATTTGGTACTTTCAATTATTATGCTTACCTTTGCATCGTAAACATTAAACAATAACAATTTAGAACACCGGCGGCAACGGGTAACATCGGCTCACAATGATGAAAACTTTGAATTTAGCAAACGACCTGAGAGAAGAAAAGATTGAGAAATTCTTTGGTAACAATGATGACAACAGCCTTGCATCTGTTTGCGAAACGAGTATTTACACAGGTTTAGACCTCTACGGCATTTGTTCCATTATTTTTGAGGATATTCACGCAGACTTTGACGAAACAAAAGACGAATGGCGTGAGTGGAAAAAGACGGATAAGGGCGAGGATATCATACTTGATTATCCTATGGCTCCAATCGTCGATGCGTGGGTACGCTCAGACAAAGGTCTCCATGTCGTAACCCAGCGTAATGAATGGGGAATGATAACAGCTATTCACGTAACTTTGGAAAGCAATGGCGAAGAATGAAGAAGAAAGACAGCGGATAGGTCAGCGAATTGCTGACCTCCGCAAAACAAAGGGCATGACGCAGCAAGACCTTGCCGATATGACAGGCAACCAGCGCAACCACATCAGCCGCATAGAAAGCGGCAAGTACAGCGTAGGATTCGACACCTTGCAAGCCATCGCCGAAGCCCTTGGCGGTACGATAGACATCATCGTCTGACATCAGACATCACGCAATCAAGGGGACAGGTCCATGATTCTTCGTTAAGAATCACGCGAGCTGTCCCCTTGATTGATAGTAAACCCTTACACCGTTTTTGCATGGTTTGTAGATTTATAAACTTGCGAAAATGGAAATTACACTTGATTCAATCATTGGAATCCTGGGCCTGATCTTCGGTAGCGGTGCCCTGGGTGGTATCTGTACATGGCGTTGGCAGCGGGCGAAAGCTAAAGCTGAAGCCAAACAAGCCGAAGTAGAGGTAAAAGAAAAGGAGGCTGAAGCCAAGGCGAAGGAAATCGAAATGGCGCAGAAGGTGCAAGACACCTATCAGCAGATGCTCGAAGACAAGCAGAAGGAGGTGGACGACAATCACCGGCTCATCACCGAACTGCGCGAAGACCGTGACCACTACAAGCAGGGCTACGTGGAGTTTCGCGACAAGCTCGACAAACTTGACGGTGAGTTTCGCAAGTTTCGCAACGAGACAGAGGAACAGCGAACACAGATGAAGCGCGACATAGCCCGCAACGGGCGGCAACTGGAGTGTCTGCGCCCTTTCCTCTGCGGGCGGGAAGGATGTGCAATCCGTGTGCCCGTAATCGTATCTCCAACAGGGGAGATTGAGAATACCATCCGCCCGGAGTCGAAGCAGCATGACATCGAGCCTGAGAATGGGATTTAGATAATAAGAACATAAGAACATAAATATATGTCCACACAAGTAACCATGCACTTTACAATCGAAGAGCTCTTTGCCAGCGAGACCGCCAAGGCGAAAGGCATAGACAATAAACCCAACGTACAGCAGATCATCTGCCTGGTGTATCTCGCGGCCTACGTGCTCGAGCCGTTGCGTGAAGCCATGAAAGAGCCCATCAAGATCAGCAGCGGCTACCGTTGTGAGCGGTTGAATAGAGCCGTCGGCGGAGTCAGCAACAGTCAGCACACGAAGGGTCAGGCAGCAGATATCTGTATCGACGGTGACCTGAAGAAAGGCCGACGTTGGTTTGACTACATCAAGACCAACCTCCAGTTTGACCAGCTCATCTGGGAACACGACCGCAGCGGCACGTATTGGATTCACGTATCTTACGTCCCAGCAGCCTACGGGCGAAACAGAAAACAAGTCATCGACAATCTCTTGAAGAAATAGTTTGAACATAATTAGTTATTTTATTATTGGTTTGGCTCGCAGCGGCGAGCCTTTTTGTTTGCCACACAGAAAAACACGACTGAAAAACACGACTGAAAAACACGAAGTAAACCCACGACCGCTTTTTGTCCGAGTTGTAAAGACAAAAAGCGAAAATCAATATGAAATGGCTCACGATTGAAGACATCAAGAAGCAGTTGCGCATCGACTACAGTTATGAGGACGATGTGCTCGACCTCTACGGGTCTTCAGCAGAAGACACCGTGCTGAACTACCTGAACAGGTCGTATCAGGAACTGCTCGAAACCTACGGCGAAGTGCCTGCGCCCATACGCCAGGCCACGCTGATGCTGGTGGATAACAGTTACCAGCACCGCACACCAGCGGAACCGACCAACATGTATTATGTGCTCTATGGCTTCGACAATCTTGTGAAGCCATACATGCGCCTGAGTGGTGGCGTTGGCAGTTGCCTGCGCATCGCTACCTACACCGTTGGTTCGCAGATCAAGATACAAGTTGGCGGCATCATGCCAGACGGCACGCCTGAGTTTGCCGACATCGACTTCTCGCTGGAGGTGTATAACGACGATGCGAAGGACAAGAAGGTTGCATTCACTAAGGATGAGTGCGTGCTGACGGCGAAGGGCTATGCCGTGCTGGTGGACTCCGACAAGCTGGGTATCGGCACTTACATGCTGAAGCTGACGAAGATGGTGCCCGACGATGACTTCCCAGACGGTGTGCGCAAGGATGTGCATCGCGTGAATCCGAATGTGAAGGTGACAGGTTAGTAAACAACCAAAAAACGAGAATATTATGTTTGATATTAAAAATGTAATCCAGAAAGGTGAACGCGCGAAGTACCAGGTCATCGTGAACTACGAAGACTTCTCGATGCGCAACGACGAATTCACCATCCGTCTGTACTGGGGCATGAAGGGTGACGAGATTGTGATCCCGAAAAGCGACCTGTTACAAGACGAGGACGGCAAGTTCTTCATCCAATTCGACACGAAGGACATGATAGGTATCGTGAAGGCCGAGGTGACTGCCTACGTAAACGATTCAGACTATCCTGATGATGTCCGCACAGAGATGGAACGCGTACCGGTGTGCTTTGTGAACGGGGCCGACAAGATTCCCATCCGCATGGGTAGCGACTATCTCTACGACGGTCAGCACGTGACCTTCATCCGTACCAGCGTCAGCGGTCTGCGCTCGCTCTACTTCTACCTGCGCGACATCGTTGGCCTGTTCCTCTTCGACTCCACTGGCCGACAGCTCAGAGCCCGCAAGCGTGAGCGTAATTCATAGACAGATTATTAACATATTAAAAACTATACGATTATGGCAGAACAAGATTTTTATTTCCAGATGACTGCTGAGACCATGCAGCAGCGACTGAACCAGGTGCCCATCAACACCTCGGCCATTGAGCAGGAGGCATCTAACCGTCAGAATGCTGACGATGAACTATCTACGAGAATCGACAGCAAGCAGGACGCACTGACCTTCGACGATGCGCCCGTGCAGAACAGCCAGAACCCCGTGAAGTCGGGTGGCATCAAGACCGCCATAGACCAGATGGGAGCCACGAAGCAAAACGTGCTGACGTTCGACAATGCACCGGCACTCGGTTCGCTGAACCCCGTCACGTCTAACGGCATCAAACTGGCTGTGGATGCAGAAGAGACGAGGGCACGCGAGGCGGAGTCGGCCCTAAACACCGCCAAGCAGGACAAGCTGACCTTCGACAATGCGCCGACACCGAACAGCACCAACCCCGTGACCTCTGACGGCATCAGCCGTGCTATTGCCGACTTCATCACGGCCAGCGTAAACAACCTCGTGAACTACTACGCCAAGAGTCAGACCTATACCAAGGCGGAGGTTCAGGCACTGATTGACACCGTGAAGCAGTTCACCTACGAGGTAGTGGAGACATTGCCACAGGCTTCAGCCCTGACGATGAACAAAATCTATCTCGTGCCTTCGCCAACACCACTGTCACAGAACACGCGCGACGAATTTATCACCATCGCCCGTGAGCAGAGTGGCAGCGTGGTATATCAGTGGGAGCAGATCGGCTCGACATCTATCGATTTGTCGCTGTACTCTACGACCGAGCAGATGAACGCAGCCATCGCCAACGCCCTCGCTGCCTACTCGACCACGGCACAGATGAACCAGGCCATTGCAACGGCTCTCACCTCATACTACACCAAGGCAGAGATCGACGCGGCTCTGGCTACGAAGCAGCCCGTGCTGACCTTCGACACGGCACCGGCAGCTGGATCAGCCAACCCCGTGACATCGAGCGGCATCAAGGGAGCCATCGACGCGATGGGAGCCACAAAGCAGAACGTGCTAACCTTCGACAATGCCCCCGCAGCCGGTTCGCTGAACCCCGTCACCTCTGCCGGTATCGCTGCCGCCATCCAGAACTTCATCACCCGTTCCGTGACCGATCTCGTGAACTACTACACGAAGATCGACACCTACACCAAGACCGAGGTGCAGGCACTCATCTCCAGCGTCGCTCAGTTCCAGTTCGAGGTGGTGGATGTGCTGCCAACGGCTTCAGCCGAAACGATGGGTAAGATATATCTCATTCCAAGTGCTCACGCCGTAACTGACAATATCAAGGATGAGTATATCACCATTCTCACAGAGGTGGAAGGATCAATGACATACAAGTGGGAGCAGATAGGAACGACAGCAGTTGACCTCTCAGGATATTATACAAAGACCGAGATCAATGGCATCCTGGCCGACTACTCGACCACCAATCAGATGCTTGCAGCCATCGCTCAGGCACTGACATCGTACTATACGAAGAGCGAGATAGACACGCTCGTGTCTTCGTACTACACCAAGACCGAAGTCAACAATCTGCTGCTGCCGAAGGCCGACAAGGTGGCAAACGCCACAAACGGCAACCTCGCTGAGCTCGATGCTAACGGCAACCTGCGCGATGCTGGCAAGAAGGTGGGCGACTTCCAGCTGAAGATTCTCGACCTTGCGCCAATCGGCTTCGGAAAGGGAACCTGCTCGACGGCTGGCAACGTCGCCGCAAAAGTGGTGACCATCCCGAACTTCCTGCTGCTGAAGGGCGGTATCGTCTGCGTACACTTCATCAACGCCTTCACCGCCACTGGTGCGACACTGAACATCAACAGTCTTGGTGCCAAGGCCATCAAGCTCTATGACTCTAACATCCCGCCACACAAGGTACATAATCATGCCGAGGTGACGATGATGTACGACGGTGAGGTATTCGATGTCATCTCTATCGAGAACCAGGGCGAGTCTGGCGTTCTCGGAGCCGTTGACCTCTCCCTGCCTTCAGGACTGCTGTGGGCAGACCACAATGTTGGTGCAGCCACACCCGATGCCGTCGGCCTGTATTTCTCTTGGGGTAATGTGATTGGACATACAGGAGACGACGGCTACGACTTCGGTACGAACAACGAAGGTCCATACGCCGAGACGCCAGGCGCAGCCCTGACGAGCGACATTGCCGTCGGAAACACATACGACGCTGCCCGCCACAACATGGGTGCACCGTGGAGACTCCCGACCGTTGCCGACTTCCAAGAGTTGGTAAACAACTGCGATTCAGAATGGACTGACGAAAACGGCATGGCCGGACGAAGATTTACATCGTTGGTAAACGGCAACTCCATTTTCTTCCCTGCCGCTGGCGGCAGGTACGGCACGGGCTTGTACAACCGAGGTACGGGCGGCGGCTACTGGGGCTCGTCGCTCTCCTCGCAGGCCGGCGGTTACCACCTGGACTTCAGTTCGGGAGGAGTCAGTCCAGCGAGCGCCAACAGTCGCTTCAGCGGCTTCTCTGTTCGGGCTGTCCAATAAACTCGTCTTGACAAGACAAAACAAACAAAATTATTAACCCAAGCAATCGCCCGCCGCGCAAGCGGCAAGCGATTGCTTATAAGAATAAAGATATATGGCAGCACGCCAAGATATACTGAATCTTGAAGCAGACAGGAAAGAGCCTG
>Ga0326512_10003399_pt1 | contig 11681 bp, 30 predicted proteins | sample 1_2617_0518_D_FD_203652 | JGI IMG/M metagenome (GOLD analysis project Ga0326512, IMG submission 203652) | Bovine rumen microbial communities from UC Davis, California, United States - 1_2617_0518 | ecosystem: Host-associated > Mammals > Digestive system > Stomach > Rumen | place: USA... | reverse complement strand
TAACGAACTTAGCATGAGGTTCGAGAGGCTTGAGTCCACAAATAGGAGAATGTATGATATATTAAAGGAGGAATAAATGAAACTACGTGATTTTCAATTACAGACTTTCAGAAAATGGATAACAATTATTCCAACTATTGAAGTACATATAGATAATCCTTGGTATAAAATACCAAATATAGCTTTAATATTAAATGTCTTTATTTGGCATTTTAGATGGTTATTTATCAAGGAGGAATGAATATGGATAAAGATATGACAAGAGAAGAAGCAAAGGAATTTCTAATTTTTATATCAAATATGTTAGGGAATACGGGTATTGAATATCTGACTGAAAAAGATGGAGAAAAAATGCGAAATGCAATTGAATCATTGGAGCAAGAGTCACAATCGAAATCTGAAGATATTGCAAAAGCATTTCAAATGGGTCTGGCTATTGGTTTTGGTGAAAGGCATGACGAACTGGATAGGGTGATTGACGAAATTAAAAAGGTTATCAATAAACGAAATAAAGAATTAGAAAATCAACTCAATGCCTCGGTTCAAAATGTTATAGATCGGGAAAGTGAGGAAAAAGATGACAAAAAGAAAATGTAAAAATCCAAAATTTGACGTGATAGTTTGTTGCCAAGGTCAGCCTTTTCATTACTATTGTTCCACATTAATTGGTGCTTTGATCGAATACGGGTATCAATATTTGAAAAAGAGAAAATATGGAACGATGAATTTTTCGTTGAAACAGGTGTGGTCTATCGAGGAGGAATGAACATGCTTTATAAGATCTATAAGTTTTTCGAATTCCCGGAAACAGTATGGTATAGTTTCTTCGTATTTATGTGGTTGGGATTTTCAACTGTAATTATATCTTTCTTCTTATTTAGAGAAAAGAAGATGTATACAATAACTGAGATCGTTGATAAATTCTGTAGTGAAGATATTATGAATACACCAGTGTCAATACGAGAAGAGTACAAGCATCTTCTTAGAATGGCATGTAAGCAGGGAAAGATAAAATCTATTAAAATAAAAGGAAGATGGTATATATACAAAAAGAGCGAAGCCATTAAATACCTTATGAAGTATTATCTAAGAGGTGAGGTATGACGAATCGTGAACTGATAAACAAAATGACGGATGAGGAACTATTAAAGTTTTTTGAAAATATAGACTTTAATCGCCCATATCCGGTAATAGAAGGTATACGATTCTTCCATAAAGAAGACATAATAGAATGGCTAAATAAGGAGGTAGAAGATGTTCGAATACACACTTCAACTTAAGAATGGAAAGCAGAAAATGTTGATAGCTGATAAATGGGATATAGATCATGAGGCTATCATATTTGTTTCAGCAGGTGTTGAGATATATCGCATAGATAATTGGAAGTTACTTGTTAATATGAAAAGGAGGCCAATATGAAATATGTACTAGTGTTCGAATATGAACCGGATCCGGAAGCAGAACCTGAGTTTAAGGACGGTATGGATGTATACCGAATTAGCGGTCTTGACTGTAACTATGATATAAAAGGCACTATTAGAAAACTACCATCTCGTAGGCCAAACAGCGATTACAAGTATAATACTTATCAGGAAGGATACGATAAGGGTGTTAATGATACATTAGATCATTTGGAGGGAATAAATGGAGAATACAATCCAGAAAAAGATAAGCGTAATAATCCCAACGTATAACGTCGAGGACTATATAAAGAGATTAACAGATAATCTTGAAGAGCAGACTATAGGAATTGAAAACCTCGATATTATATTTGTCGATGATTATTCTGAGGATACTACAAGACATCTTCTATACGATTTTAAAAACAAGCACTTAGATAGTGTAAAAGTATGTACAAGTGCTAAACGTGAGTTACAAGGACACTGTAGAAACATTGGTTTGCAATGGGCAAAAGGAGATTATATTGCATTCCTTGATGCTGATGATACTCTTGCACCAGAAGCACTTGAGATATCCTATAACAAAGCCATTGAGTATAACGCCGATCTTGTTATATTTAAATGGAAGAAAGAGGGCGACAAACCAGGTCCAACAGGAGTTAACTTCTTTACCGAGATAAAGACTCCAAAAGACAAACTCGATTTCTTCTTAAAGCATACGAATGAAATCACTAGAGCTTGCTGGGACAAACTCTATAAAAGAGAATTCGTACAGCGCTATGATCTAGAGTTTTCAGAGCATGTATGGGATGAAGAGAGTCTATTCACGACGCCGGCATTGATGTTAGCAGAGAGAATCTACTACCTTAATTATATTCTCTATAACTATAATACAAAGAGAATGGATTCTTCTGCACATCTCATGACTAAGGATAATTCAGCAAATACGCTTGATAACGCCATAACATGGGCTAGAACTTACGATAAATTACAAAGCCTAGGCATTATCGAGAAAAACTTTGAATTGTTCGAATGGTGGTTTACTGTAAACTTCTTCTATCTCTCATGGGATTTTAATGAGAAAAGGAAGTATTCTTTAAATCCAGATGAGATACAATTATTATATTCTTATTTAACAGATAGATTTCCTAATTGGAATAAGAACAAGATTCTTAAAGAACGAGGATTTGTAAGCAAGATAGAGGAGATAGTAAAAAATGCTAATACCACTTGACGAGAAAGTATGGCTTAAAAGAAAGATGGCAAAATCTCGTGGTAAGATCCCTAATGACTTTATATTTGATCCACATATGAGAAATAGGGAGCTTTTCTACGATGAATTCACAGATACTTATTATTGGTCCAATAGAGTTGCGATCCTTGCAGCAGAACTTGCTGTTAATCGTCAGTTGCAAGAGAAAGGATACGTGCAACTGCAGACCTATTACGATATAGTTGGGCATCATGCAATTCCAAAAGATTACTTGACATACTACTGGTCAGCAGATGATGTGTTTTGGATAGACTTCGATCACATATTCATACCTGCAGAGGATACGCCAGATGGGATGCATGATTGTCACATGATTATATTTGTTGATCGTCCTATTATGGATGACTGATTCGTCTAGAAATATTAGCCTATAATAGGAAGAGTATTATATCTTAGTATATATTAACCGTAAGGGCTTTTCCTATAATTTTTTAAAGGAGGATATGAAATGAAATTAAAGGAACTGGTAACAAATGCAAGAGAGTTTGCAGATAAGAACTCTCCATCATTACTAACAGGCATAGGTATTGCCGGACTAATCGGAACTGCGATTATGGTCTATAAGGCATCACCTAAGATTCATTATATTCTTGATGGTTATAAGGCAGCTAATGATCTTGCCGAAACCAAAGAAGAAAAGAGGGAGAATACCAAGCAGATGTTAAAAGAGCTTGCTCCTGTTGTTTTGCCTCCTGCTGGTTTGATGATCGCAACTGGTGCAGCCATAATAGGAGCTAACAATGTCTCGTCAAGACGAATAGCTATGTTGTCTGCTGCATACTCAATGTCTAATGAAGCCTTGAAAACACTGCAGGTTAAGACCGAAGAGATATTCGATCCTAAGCGTGTTCAGCAGGTCAAGGATGCTGTTGCTCAGAAGAAGCTCGACGATAGGAATGTCAATACGGCTGTCGATAATGTTATATTGACAAGAGATGGTGATGTTCTTTGTCTCGATTGCTATTCCGGCAGATTATTTAGATCATCAGCTCAAAAGATAGGTCAGTCGATCAATGAACTATCTGCAGATGTACAATCTGATATGTATGTGAGTCTGAACGACCTATATGACAAAATAGGACTTGATCGAATACCGATGGGTGAAGACTTTGGATGGAATGTTGATGATTTGAATAGAGGTCAACTTATGATATCCTTGTCTTCTGCCCTAACAAAAGATAAACAGCCATGTCTTGTGATAGACTATGATGTCTCACCCAGGATGGACTATAGACGACTACATTAATTCGCCTAAAAATATGTGCTCTTTATAGAAACCGTAAACCCATTTACAAAAAAGGAGGAAAAAATCATGGGTGAAGAGAATACAACTGTAGAAGAGATTAGAAATGAAGTAACGGAAGAGATCGAAGCTGAAGAGCAGGAGCAGACTTCATCTTGCGGATTTAAGCAAATGGCTGGAGTAGCAGCAATCACAACAGTTATGCTTGGAGCTGGATATGGATTATTTAAGCTCGGCAAAATCGCTGTTGGTAAGGCTAAGACAGCTTATGCAGAACACAAGAGGAAGGAAGAACTTCTTGAAGACTTCGATGATGACGACGATGAAGATTTTGAGGTTGAAGAGAAACCTAAGAAGTGATTTTTAAGTAAAAGGAGGTTTTAAGGCTGGCAGAAATGCTGGCCTTTAATTTTTTCCAAAATAAAAAGGAGGATATTTTATGACACAAACAATTCTTTTCGCAAACGCAGTTAGGAGAAAGGCACCGGTTAAGACAATTGATTATATTATCGCAATACCGGCTGCACTTGCAGTGAATTCGTTCATTAATGGATTTAAGAACAGTAATCCGTTTCTGAATTTCGGCAGATTAGAAGTCGCAACAGTGGCTTCTATTGTTACTCTTGAGGCGACGGCCGAGACGGTTGCTAGATATAGAACATTCTTAGCAGATGTAATAAATGAAATAAAGGAGGGCTGATATGGCTACAGTAAAACTGGACAGCGATGTTGTAAAAGAGGCTAAGGCAATTATATCTGAAAAGGATAAGGAGCCTGTAAAGCCGGTTGTATCAAAGTCGTCGATAGTATCCACACATAAGTCTCTTGGAGAAAAATTTGTCGATACATTCATGTCCGAGACTGTTGATGATGTGAAATCATGGCTTATGGTGGATGTCATAATACCTGGGATTAAGAACACGATTCTTGATATGCTTGGAATGATGTTCTTCGGAGGTGGAGATTACAGCCGTAGAGGTCACTCTAGAGGATATGACAGAGAGCGAGTTAGCTATAACTCATATTACTCATCAGACAGGCGCAGTGAATCTCGCAGCAGAGATAGACGAGATCGTGACGACGGACCAAGAAGAGACGGTAAGATCGATTACAGAAATATTATATTTCGGGATAGAAGATCTGCTGAGGCTCTTGTTGATGAACTCCATCGCAGGATCGAGGATTACAACCAGGTATCGATAGCTGAGATGTTCGACCTTATGGAGGTTACTGGTAAGTATACTGATAACAACTGGGGTTGGACAAGAAAATCAGATATTGGAATCCGGAGAGTTAGTAACGGCTACTTGATCGATGTAGCAGAAGCGGAGGCACTTGAATGACAAGAGACAACATATGGGAAGGGTTTAAAAAGCTCTTCCCAGAAATGGTAGATAGTGTTGAAACATACCAGAAGATAGGATCTAAGACGATAAAACTCAAGATCAAGGGTTACGACGATCCACCTAAGTTCATTATATTTTTGTATAATGACCCTTGGGATTGGACACTTGGTACAAAGGTATGGAGAGCAAGGCCTAGAAAAAAGGATAGGCTTGATTTCTCTGAATTAGAAAAGAACTGGAAAACCAAAGTTGAAGAGGAGGATAACAATGGGAATACTTCAGACAATCAGTAATATTACTGGAAAAGCAGGACTTCAGGTTCAGAAGCACAGTCCTGAGATTTTACTTGGTGTTGGTGTTGTGACATTTGTAGGTACGATTGTACTTGCTTGCAAGGCAACAACCAAAATGGAAGCTGTTATGGATAAGCACGCAGAGGATCTTGATAACCTCAAGCATCCTGAGCGCATTGAGGCAGCTGCAGAAGAGAAAGGTGTCGAGTACACAGAGGATGATCTCAAGAAAGATAAGATCATAGTTTACAAAGACATCGCAATTGACACAGCAAAAGTGTTTGCGCCTGTTATAGCGATAGGAGTTCTGTCACTTGCTTGCTTCCTGGGATCGTATAAGATACTTAGCAACAGATATGTTGCGGTAACAGCCGCCTATAACATTATATCAACTGCATTCGATAAGTACCGAAGTCGAGTGCGGGATGAGCTAGGCGAGGATATGGATAGGCATTTTCGGTACAACACGACAGTTGATGAGATCGAGGTTACTACTTTTGATGGTAAAAAAGAAAAGAAAGAGAAGCAGAAAGTAGAATCTATAGAAAAGTCTGATGTATCTGAGTATGCGAAGTTCTTTGATAGATCTTGCCCGGAGTGGGATGAGAATCCATTGTTTAATTTAAAATGGCTTAGAGCAAACGAGACATCAGCAAATGATATCCTGCATAGTAGAGGACATATATTCTTAAATGAGGTTTATGACTTGATCGGCCTTCCTCATACGCCAGATGGAGCTGTTGTTGGATGGATTGATGACGGAAGTCATGAGAATTATGTTGATTTCGGTCTTTATGATCCTAAAAATGAATCAGCAAGACGGCTTATCAATGGCGAGGATAATGTAGTGTTGCTTGACTTTAATCCTGACGGTATTATATTCGATAAGATATGACTCGATAGGGGTTATGGTCATATAAGCGATCTATTTGATTATCCGTGGTGATTTATAGGGGCTCAGAAATGGGCTCCTATTTTTTAAGGAGGCATGATTTATGTTGGAAATAGACGTATGGTTTAATAATGGGTTATTAAAGAGATTTCCTAAAGTGGTTGAAGACAAAATAATAGTTGACACTAATAGCATAGGGTTTATATATGGAGATGACAAAACTGATGTGGTCATTAACTTAAACAATGTTAACTATATAGAACGGCACAACATTGTAAAAGAAGATTAAGGAGAATATGTATGATAACACTATGCAAGATTGATCTATTCGCACTAATTATATTTATTTTTAGTAGTATATGGATTGGGGTATTAAACGCTTTGGCTCCAAAAAGTAGCATTTTAAAGCTCTTATTCCAATTTGCACATCTCTCACTTGCGATTTTTGTATCGGTCTTATCAATAGAATGTGCGCATTGGTTTTTATTTGAATATTGGAGGTGGGGTTTATGAAGACTGTAGAATCTAAAGTTGAAGAGTTAGAGTGGCGATTGCCATGTGAGAGACCTGAAACTGGATCGAAAGTTATTGTTGAACAGATCGATGGTATGACTTATATTTTTGATCCTATTACTGAGAATTTTGACAGGTTTGGTGATACTGTAGTAAGGTGGGCTTATGTATGAATTTGACAAGACGAATTTTCTTACCGCTTGCAACAATCATACTCTTACTATGCTTTACAATGAAACCGACAAAAATAGAAGCAAAGCAAGAGATAAATTACTTGCACTCGTCAAAGACCTCGCAGACTCGTATAGCAAAGCAATCGAATTGCTTAATGCCATTGAGCTTGCCAAAAGCCGGAGAAGCGAAAGCGGAAAGACCGAGGATACGAAGGATCGGATTAAGCCCGAAGCAATATCAGGTACGTTCTTTAAAAACGCAAAAGAAGGAATTCGTCAATACGCAGAAAAAAGAAAAGCTCAACAATGGTAACAAAGCTGACTCTGAGAATATAGTAGTAAAACCTGATGACTATTCCAGTTCGCATAAGAGTTTACCACAACAACATAACTCGCTATTATATTCTCTTGTTCAGGCAGAGGCTGGTAACCAGGATTTAGATGGCTGTAGATTAGTCGCAGACGTGGTCCTAAATAGGATCGATAGCGAAAAGTTTCCAAACACGATGGAGGAAGTCATCTATGCGCCTGGCCAGTTCTCTGTTATCAAAAATGGAGCTTTCAAAAAAGCCCAGGGAGAAATTTCAGAAAAAGTCGTTCAAGCCGTAGATATGGAACTATCCGGCAAACGGCTTAACTATGATGTATTATATTTTAATAACTCTAATAATGGAGGTTGGAAATATGGAGGACACTATTTCAAATAAGTGCAAAAAATGTAAAGATTGTAGATGGCTAAAAATTGGTCGGCATAATGCGGATTTTTCTAGAGGTGGAGGTATGTGTACACAACCATATAGAAATAATTTCGATAATGTAACCAAACGAGTTTTTAGTGATATTGCCTGTAGATATTTTGAAGACAGAGAGGATAAAAAATATGGATATTGAAAAGACAATTAAAGATTGCGAAAATGCTCTTGAGAATATTTCTTATACAATTGATAAGCTCGAAGAGCAGCTAGTAGAAGAGGCGACTATTCCTGAAGAGGCTAATATACCTATAAATAAATATGGTCTTGGTCAGACATTATATTTGCCGGTTAAGATTGTTGGGATTAGAAGTAGAAAGACTCCAAATGGAAATAATATCGTACTTTATGATTTTAGTACAACTTCTGATCAGAGGATAGGTTTTAAAATTTTTGAGAATGCTTCTGATATATGGCAGGATAAAGGTCACTATATGGTATCTCTCCCTGAAGAGTATATACGAGATCATTTCAAAGAGGGATAATATGGATATTGAAAAGAAAATTAAATACTGTGAAAATGCTCTTGATGCTCTTAGGGATATTAGGATTAGAAAAAATGGAGATCATATCGTACTCTATGAACTTATGACATCTGTCCCTGAAGACCATATTTCAAAGAGGGATAATATGAATGATCATATGACAGTTGATGAACTCGCTGAATTATTTGGAGGTGAAAAAAGTATGATAGATAATAGTGATTTTGTTGGATTCTTAGTATATAGTAAGGATCCTATAACACATCTTCACATTGGGCTTGGTATGTTTCCTACATATTATAAAGCAGTAGCAATGGCATATGTTGATGCAGCAACAAGATATATTCCAGATTGCATGGATAATGAGCGTGAAGTCAAAATGTCTTCTTTATATCCACTTGAAGGTGATGAAGATTTTGCTTTTGATATTATCGATGATAAAGGAGAAGTAAATGAAACATATTATATTTTATCTTGTTACAAGGACAAAGATAGATATCATGAACTAGGGTTTAAGGGTTTAGTGTGATATGGAAAGCGAGGAAAAATAGATGATTTTAACATTTATTTTTATAATGCTGATAATCTTAGGTTTTATAATCGTGAAATTTGATATAGGCGAGGATCCAGAGGTATTTGGATGGGCTATAAGTATATTCGGTTCTTTGGCTTTAACTATATCACTTATATTGATAATCGAAGTGCATGCAACCTCTAATATGGATATCCAGAAAAACAGAATAAAGTATGAAGGATTATGTAGGCGATATGAGATTATTAAATCTGAGTATGAAGACGTATCTAAATCGGATGTGATACGTGACATAACAGAATGGAATGTGTCAGTATGTAACACAAAATATTGGACAGAAAATCTGTGGACAAATTGGTTCAATCCAAAAAGTATTGCTGATAATTTAGAATATATTCCATTAGATCAGGGAAGTTAGGATGCATGAGTATGACAGAACTATTTGAATATATATTGATAGCATTAGCGTGTCCGTTAGTTTTACCGATTGTTGAATCACAGACAGAAAGTGAGGAAGTATGAGTGAAATATTTGAAGTTGAAGATGATGTTGTTATTAGATACACACATATGCACGGATTTGGAAAATGCACTTATAAACCCGAAGTTGTAATGACTAAAGAGATTTTTCAAGAATGTTATAAAAGATGGATTGAACAACAGGAAAGTGAGGAATTAAATGAGCAAAAAATGGGGTAAGCAAGATTATATTTCAGACAATGTTGTAACAGATGACGATTTACTTGACACTGAAAAGATGATTGCTGAAAATGTAACTAATATTTCAAAGGAGGATGAAAAAATGGAAAACAGCACTTTTACACCAGTATGGAACCCTAACCCGCAGGATTTTAAAAACGATGAGGTCAACCATCCTGCTCATTATGCAGATGATCAGTTTGAGTGCATTGATGTTATGATGGCTACTCAGGGACTTGACGCTACGCAGGATTTCTGCATACTTAATGCATTCAAGTATCTCTACAGGCACCGCAAGAAGGGCGGAATCGAGGACCTTAAGAAGGCTGACTGGTATCTGCAGTATGCTATAGGTCTTGAGGATAAGAGGAAGTAATTATATTTTAAAAAGGAGAATAAACTATGCTTAATCCAAAGGAAACCGCAAATGCGGCATTAAAAGAACTTCACTGTCTTAATCAGAATCTCTTGTCATATGCTAGGATTCAGACATTGAAAGAGCTGTATAGATTAGACATGATTACTCTAAATGAGTATAAGAATGGCCTGCATCATGAGGCTAAGACTTTTATCAAGAATCCAATAAGTATAAAGAAAGGGGAAGATTATGAAATCGATGATCGTAAATAGTCTTTGTTTTGGCGTAGGACTGGCAGCGGGCGTTATATTTACCTCGCTTTACTGGAAAAAGAAGATGGATATGATCCTTGCTGATTCTGAAGATTTTGACTCAGATTATATTCGTGGTTATGAGGATGAGTTCTCAGAGCCTGGAGTTGAGGTGAATCCTCGTGAGAATGGGCCGCTTAGTCAGGAGGAAAGAGATGAAATACGTAATAAACTTCTTGATAACTACGAGAAAACTTCGTCATACGCTACTATGTATAAGGATGAGTCCCAGGCGGCTGAGGAAGAACATCCTGTCGATGACGACGAAGATGAGGAAGCATATGAGGTCGAGCGTGCTAATGCCGAGCACAAAGAGAACTTTAACAAACCTCCTAAGATAATCTCAGCAGAGGAGTTCTCAAATCTTCCTGCGTATGTTGAGACGGGCGCATTATATTTTTATCATTACGATAATGTTCTCGTTGATGATGACGAAGATGAGGTTGATGAGGGTATGCTTGTTGGGGACTGCCTTGACAAATTTGGTTTCAGGGATTCTAAGGAAGAAGAGATCATATTTGTTATGAACTATCAGATGGATAAGGCCTTTGAGATCCATCGTGTTATGGGATCTTGGAATAGCGGGGATCCTGAAGTTGACTAATTCGCCTCATTATATCTTCCTTTAATAGAACTGTAAACCTAATTATTATAGGAGGATTTAACATGAAAAATAAGATAAAAAGAGGTTTAATTACGGTAAAGGATTTAGCAAAGGAAGAGATCGGAAGAGAACTCGGTGTTATGTTGGCACTTGCGGAGGAGGCTCCGTGGGTGTTCGGGAGGTACATCACGTTTGAAGCGGTGCTCATGATGATGTTAATTTATTCTGTAAAAACCGGAAAAAAGTTGGATTGGGTAGATCCCGATTAATAAGAAGACAAGGGGCTGTTCGAAACCAAGGCGGAGCTCAGGTAATACTGGGCTCTGCTATTTCGCCTTATTATATTTGTCTATTATAGAAGGAACTGTAATTGGTTTTTAATAAAAAAGGAGGATATCAAATGATAACAACTGTCAAGGTAATTAGTCGTGTAGCTTTTTACACCACTGCCTTTGTGGTAGGAGGAATAATAAAACTAAATAACGGAAAAACAAACAAGGGGTCTGGAAATCCAGGCCTCTTACGTTTTGCCCTCGTTTTAAGGCGTCTAGCAGCCTCATAGAGAAACTTTTGTAGATCAGGCTACATACCCCATGAAAAACCTCCTAAAATCGCTCTATGGGGCTTCTAGGGGCCTTAGAATGGGTATTATATTCTTTGTGGAGAGGAGGATATCAAATGAATGAGCAAAGTAGTGCATAATTTATGGGATGAATACTTCAATTGGCTTATGAAAAACCTGAATTTGAAGAAAAAAGGGTATTCTGAACTATTATTTTTGCTTTTCGAGACCCCTTTTAGGGTCGTTTTG
>Ga0326512_10003398_pt1 | contig 11686 bp, 13 predicted proteins | sample 1_2617_0518_D_FD_203652 | JGI IMG/M metagenome (GOLD analysis project Ga0326512, IMG submission 203652) | Bovine rumen microbial communities from UC Davis, California, United States - 1_2617_0518 | ecosystem: Host-associated > Mammals > Digestive system > Stomach > Rumen | place: USA... | reverse complement strand
GATAAAGCTTCCCCAACTAAAAAGTTAACAACTTCCTTCTGCTTGTCGCTTAAGGTGTTGTATACAGCTTGCATATCAAAATCGTCGTCTTCCTCGGCTTCTTCTACATCTTCGTCAGCATGCTGAACAGAGCCTTTATTTTTATCAGCTACTGCTTTGCCAATGAGAATGTGAACCAGCTTTTTCTGATCGTCATTAAAGCCGTCATAAATATCCTGGATAGTTTCATCATCGTCGTCAGCATCAGCGTGTTCAATAGCAGACGAATTGTCGTCCAACGCTTTGCCAACTAAATACTGAACCATCTCTTTTTCTTTATCGGTGAGACCATTGTAAAGAGCCTCATAATCATCAGGTTCAGAATCCGAATGCTCTACCGCTTCTTCTTCATTTTCTTCGTCTTCTCCATTATGAAGAGCCTGATAAATCAGAGCATAAACTACTTTTCTCTGTTTATCGGTTAAAGTGTCCATTACATCCTGAACTGTTTCTTCAGAAGTTTCTTCTTCATCTTCTTCATCGGCATGAGACAAACTAATTTCTTCACCAGTATAGATAATAGCTTCGTCTTCTACTTCTTCTCCAGAATGAGCAAGAACAGGAACGTCAATAAATGCTCCAGGATTAGCTCCCGTTAAAACCAAACTAACTTCTCGAATTGCTCCATGAAGAACGTCTCCACCTTTCTGAGTCAATTTATTTGCATAAATAGATAAAGCAGTGATATCTCCGTTCTGAACAAGTTCTTTTGCATGCTGAGCAGCTTCGGTGTTGTTGAACTTGCCATAGGCATACACTCCTTCATCGGTATTCTCTAGAAGGCAATGACCGAGAACATTAGTAGGGTCATCATGAATATGCTGCCATACCAATGGAACTTCTTTTCCATCGTTGTCTTTGAAAGCATCTTTACGGATGGTTCTTCCGTCAGAGCATTTCAAATCATTTCTCGTGGCCCAGCCACTGAAATCGAATGCCATTTTGAATCCTCCTTTCGATTTCCTTAAACGTATTCAACTTCTTCGTAATCCGAGGCGGCGTCTGGCGAAGCCCCTTCTTCATACGCAACATCCTCTTCTGGATAAGGACTATCCGTCAATGGATAACCCATAGCATCCACAGATTCGTTTAAATTCTTATTTCTAAGTTCATCGGCACGAGGATCTTCACTAGGCTTCAAACCAATGATCTGTCTCATCTCATTCGATGACATGATCTCGTTACGTGTGAACTTATCCGCAATCTCAGCCAATTCGTTTGCAGGAACTAATCGGAATGGATCCCTATAAAAGAAAATAGACTGCCTCTGAGTTCGAGCAGTCTTGGTTAAGAATTTGCGTTTCATTTCGTCAACAATTGCAGACAATATCGGTTCAACGGTTCTGGAATAATAATTCAGCATTGTTCTCTCGTCTGCAGTACCATCAAAGATCGACGTCGTTAAACCTAACTGGCTGTATAGCATACTCGTTAGAAATTCGATTTGACCTAATAGGTTGTTTTCAAGAGAACGATTCAACTGAGTTATATGTTCTGTACCGTCAGTGTATGCAATTCCGTATTTAGAACCGGCTAACTGCATCTCAATATCTTTCCGACGATTTTCTGCCTGTTTACGTCTTGCTTCTGTTTTAACAACATATGGAAGCTGAATAATTAAATCTAACTTACCGGATCCAGCCTGTTCGTCGACCACATCCAGCAATCTTAGTTTGTGTGTTAATCGTTGCAATGTGGAGTTTGGTTCGTTCATAACTGCGTATAAAGGATTCTCAACAATTGCAACTTTATCTTTTGGTAAAATTAAGTCTTCTTTCTTTCCTGTATCTTGATTGTAGACTCTTACCTTTACATGCTTTGGATACCAATTAATAATCTTTCCAGTTCTCATACAAGTAACATCGTACGAGTTGGTTTCCAACAAATTAACATTGGTTTCGACTGGAACAATAGCAACACAGCCTTCGTCAAATAAAGACATGACTACATCCTGAATAAAAGAACGCCCTGTCTGATCACGATTCGCCGATACTGTTAGACATTCGTTAAGTCCGGAATCAATAGTTTCAACATATCTCCCATTTTGATCTAACCTAACGTGTTGGATGGTTGTGGCAGCTACATCTAACGCTATTCGATTGTAAACAGCAGTCACTATTGTTCTTTCATTGCCTCTGGACAATCGTATTCGATCCGGACGGTTGGTCGTGTTCATTCCGCCGTAATAAGCATTAATAGAGCGATTGTATTCCATAGTCGGATCTTTATTGAAAAAAGCATTCCAAGCATGCTGAAGTCTATCTGTAAACTTTGGCATGTTAGTTACCTCTCTCTTTGCGTTTTTCGTATTGTCTTCTTGTTATATAGTCCATGGTAGAGGTGGCTCCGCCAGTATATGTGTTAGCGGTGTTAGCAATCATAGATGTAACGAATGCTGATCCTTTATCCAGAGCTTTTCCGTTCTTCGGATTTCGTAAATTGGTATACATCAAATTTCCATAGTCACCCATAACTAACTTTTTAGCAAACTGCTTTCCAAATTTCTCAGTTTGAATCGAAGCATTTGCGGCATGAGATTGGTGTGAATAAATCGCGTCGGCAGTATCTACTCTAGCCTGTTTAATAGCTTCTTTTTGAACAGTTTTGGCCTCCTTGGCGACGTCTTTGTCCTTACTTTTAACCTTGTCTTTATACTCGCTTTTTATAGCCTTCTTATCTTCTCTAAATCCTTTGTTAAAAGTAACTGCAAGCTTTTGTCCGCTTGTCGAATTAAATAACGCTCGCCCAACTACACTAGCGTTATTATCAACGTCATAATGTTTCTTTCCTTCTTCGTTTAAAGAACCATCTTTGTTCGTATATCTTCTAATTCCCCATTTCTGACCTTTAACCCCGTGATGAAACAATTCGTCAGGGCGTGCTGGTCTGATATAAGAATACATTATTCATCGCCCCTTCCCACTAATCCGTTTGTTTCCTACCGCTGGTTGGTTTACGAGTTTTTATCTTTTTACGAGGCTTAGTACTAGTATTAGAATTCTTAGGGAGATTTCCATTAGCCATATCGTTCAAAAATTCAGAAGCTTGCCATAACAAGGAATCGTTTTTCTTTTCGTTTTCAACCCACTTTTTACCAGCATCCTTAGCCTGCCAAGCCATCTCTTTGCTCATTTCTTTTACAAGCTCTTTGGTTGCTTGTCTCTGCGCTTTCTTATCTGCAGCATACTCTCGAGCGGCATCTTTAAAATAGTCTTTAATTTTCTCGCCTGTGGTTTTCTTTCTCTCTGCAGGCCAAAGACTATCGTCCATATTATCTCTAAAATCTTTATCAGGATTAATCAGTTCTCCAGGTTTTTTATCTTGCACTAAGTCGTCGATAAACTGCTTCTTCTTTTCCTCTTCTTTAGCTTGCCGTTTTTCGTCAATAAACTTTTTCTTAGCTTCTTCCTGCGCTAATTCAAAACGACGCTGAGCCTCTGCTTCATGCTCTTTTATTTCTTTTGGATCGGTAACCAACGTCATCTTTTCGCCATTCTTATAGTTGTTATAAGCTTGCTCGGTGTAAAAATATCGAACGTCGTCTCCTTCACCAACTTTAGCTATATACTTGTGAGATTTCTTTTTGCCCCAGTGATATAACTCGTCTGGTCGTATCGGAGGTCTATATATCATTTTGTCTCACCACCTTCAACGTTTATGTTTCTTCGCATTCTTTTCATGCTCTTTATGCGCGGACTTATACCATTCGTACCACTCTTTTTCACTATCCGAACCTTTCTTGTCGGATAATTTGGCAGTATATCTTTCATTAATGGAATCGTTTCCATCAAATAATATAAGTGCCTGTCTTGTTTCTAATGGAGTTCCATAGTGTCCACCGACTCCAGCAAAATCAGTCATAGCCGAATATCCTTCTTTTTTTAATTCATCTATTACTTGATTTCTCAATCGAGTACCTCTTGGAGTACCAAACCCGGCAGACATTGCCATGATAGCATTTGGTATATCGTCTCCAGACATCGTTTCTATGGCATCATTTACCTTAGGCTTGTAGCAAAGGTTGTACCAGTTGTTAATGTTGTCATCTTTTAACAATTTCTGTACTTCCTTCTTACCGTCATAAATGTCACTTAACGTATCTTTCATTTCTCTAGAATATTTTCCTAAAACTTCAAACTCTACAAAAGATTTGCCAGCGTCAATTTTATTTTGAACATCTTGACTAATAACTTTTTTCATAACATCGTATGTATGTTCTGTAGATGGAATTTTGATATCTTTTTTAGCGACATATGTTTTTTCATATAACTGGTTTACATCTTTTAAGCCGTTAGTTTGCTTAATCCATTCCGCACCATAACTTCTATAGAAATTCCTATCAGAATCGTGAAAAGTCATGTACTTTATTCCATCTTTCGCTTCGTCTGCTTTGGAAGTTACTCTATACAGTTTCGAACCTTTTGGTATTAGTTCGGTTTTAGTTATATAGCTTTTATCAGCGTCTTTGCCTTTGGAATATTTAGCTCCGTTCTGAACAGGTCCAAAAATATGCTGATACCATTTCATTCCCTTCCGACCGAAATGATAAAGTTCGTCTGGTCTTGGCGGTCTTCTATACATTTATAAGAACCACCACCTTACCAAAAATCTTTCGGATCAACCATTACGTTGATTCTCCATTCAAGCTCTTGCTGAATCCGATTAAGAGATTCGTTGACAGAGCCACTAGCCGGGTCAAACATGGATTTAACTCGTAAATATATATAAGTCTGAACAAGATTTAAAATATCGTTATTCGATAATAAGTCCCCCCATGTTTCAGACTCATCTTGAACACAAAAGCCTTTGCAAGAATCTAACCCCAGCTGGTATAGAATGTTTATAGTCGTATTGATATGAACTATAATGTCTTGATCGAAAGCATTATAGGAGCTATCAATACCTAGTAACTTTTTAATAGTGTTTAAAATGCTTTCGTCCATTTTGTATTCATCCTCTATTCAAAAGCTTCTCTATTAATTTTGTATGATACAAAAGCGTCCATCATAGCAGCGACATTATCGATCTTCTGCTCGTGACGCTTCTTAAGTAATTTCCTATTTCCATTTGTGTCTTCGAGCGTAATACTGTTTCCCATTGTGAACGACATAATCTCTTGATCGAAGATGAGCATTCGTTCCTCAGCTAAAGCTTTAAGTTCGCCCAACGGTACAGATTCGGTTTTTACACCCTGAATTACTTTAACGATTCCAAACGGTCCATTCTCTTTCTCCCAACGTTCGACAAACGATTTAGCGTTATACGGGTCATAGCCAATACAAACTACATCGTATTGACTTTCTTCGATGTATCTATCTAAATCGTCATAAACGTCCATCATGTCAAGAACTACTCCTTCTAATACAACTAAGGAGCCTTCTTCCATAAACTCGTTATACTTTTCTCTCATAGCTCGTGGGAGTTTTTGTAGAGTTAAGCTAGTAATATAACTTCTTGCTTTGACACCGAACGTGCCATTAGGAAGTGGAAATAGAAAAGTAAAAGCACAGAAATCATCACCTCGTGATAAGTCTGCGCCCATTGCACACGGGAGATTCCAGAAGTCTGTTCTCCTATGTGGCTTAGTTTCTTCATATGTAAAGAAATATGTGTATCCTTCCATTGGGATCCCGAATCTCTTAGCTAAGATATCATTCCTATTGGAAGGTGCTTTTTCAGCTCTTTCAACGTCTAACTGATAGACTTCGTAAGTAACTGTCTTTCCGAGGTTTGGGTTTGCTTTCAACCATTTACTCGGGTCATTAACTTCTTTAATGTCATCAAGTTTATACCACCAGATAGATACATGGGGATTAACGTATTCACCTTTGAGAATAGAAGTTAATTCCATTTTGATTGTGTCGCCAACGCCGTTTCGAACAGTACCCTCGGAGCTAACTGCTAAGATCAAGTAATCGTCGTTCTTGGAAGCACCCTGCTCAAGAGTTCCAATTACATCCTCCTTAATATCGCCAGAAAGCCATTCGTCAACCGTGTTGATACGGCTATTTAATCCCTGAAGTTTATCTATCGACATTGGTCTGGCTTCAAGTAAAGATCCGGTTAAAAAATTCTCAATGCCCTTCTTTGTCGCCGCCAACTTCTGTCTTTTTGCCCTAGAACCAGTTGTGTTTTGTAAAGACCCTTCCGTTAAGAACTTGTACAAAGGTCCTCTTGATCTTGTGATTGCGGTTCTTATTGGCTGCAATACTTCTTCCGATTGTTTCATCGTCGGCGAGGTATGAACTTGATGTGTTGTGGAAGTATCCACGTTTAAATAGTAATTTTGTATGTATGATTCGTATTGTGATTTAGCAGCACCTCTGGCTACGATCAAATACTGTTTGTTAATTAGTCGTTTTAGGATTCGTTTCCTTACAAACCTTCCACCGTGATTATCTGGTCGAGGCTCGTATACACTACGCTCAATGTAATAATACCAACCAAAGATTTGTTCTCCCCATAACTTAAACGAATCTAATAAAGCTAAATCCGACCCGTCAGTAAGTGTTAATTCAGATTCACAGTATCGAATCCAACCTTCTACAGCCTCGTCATCATAATACACACCAGGGTTGTCTATCAGGTCGTCGATCCTGTTCATCTCCATTGAGATTTCTCTGTTTACTGGGATTTCTCCTCTTAAAACAGCATCTCTGAATTGACCGTAATATTTCGGTACTGCTGTGTTTGATAATGACATATATTAAGCCTTTCTAATTAGTACCATGAGAGCCATGCTTATCGTGCTTACCACGTGGTATAGTTGGGCCATCTGCGTCGTGTTTTCCAGGATGACTACGTTTATACGCACTATGCTTTCCTGGATTTATGTTATGCTTACCGGTCGTAGGATCGCCATATTTACCGGCATTCTGCATAACTAAACTGATATTACTAAACCGTTTTTGAAATCTTTGAACTTCATCATCGGTCATTTTACTCTGATTGTTTAAAAAGTCGTTAACTCTCATATTTTTGATGATGTCGTTAACCTCTGCTTTTCTTGCCCTAGCTTCTGGAGTCCACTGCTTAGCTTTATTATAAGTGCTCATAAGCGTATCAACCGCTTTGTAAGTTGTATCAAGATTGTTCGCCATGTTAGAGAATGCCTTAACGGGATCAAAGTCTTTCTGGTTATTCTTATTCCCATTTTGATTATTGTTTTTATCTTTTTTATTAGAATTTGGGTTATTTTTATTAACCATGTCGACTCTATCATAAGCAGTTTTAAGTTCCGTGTTGGTCATCTTTGTTTTATACTTATTAACTTTTTTAAGATCTCCGCTCTGAATGGCTTTTTCTTTCTGCTTTTCGTCGTGACTAGCTTTAGCCTCAGCAACTTTTGTTCCAGCTTTCTTAGCATATTTTGCTGTTGCCTGGGCAGCTCCATAAATATGCTGATACCACTTCATTCCTTTTCGACCATAGTGCATAAGCTCTTCAGAATTATCGTCTATAAACGACTGCAATTCGTCGTTATCGTATTCGTGGTGCATCATGTCACCCCCGTTTCTTTTCCTTTTTAGGCTTTGGTTGTTTAGGGGCTTTCTGCGTCTTAGATTTGGAATAATCAATGATGGAGTGATGAGAAGCATTTGAGAATAAACCATAAATGTAAGACTTTCCTCGACCAGCTTTACCAGTGTCCGAATGCCTCATCTCATTATACTTCTTAGCTCCATAACCACCCATTAACAAAGACTTAGCTAAAGCTTTACCAGTGCTTTCTGTCTGAATAGTACGGTTCGCAGATTTAGACTGATTACCATAAATAGCATTTGCAGTAGCAACTTTAGCTTCGCCGATTGAAGCTTTTCTTTCGGCTTTTGCCTCTTTTATGGCGGCCTTCCTATCCATCTTAACCTGTTTAATTTGAGCTTTATCGGCATCACCTTTCATAGCTTTAAGCTTTGCTTTAGCCATGTTCGCTTTCTGAACAGCTTCTTTGTATTCTTTCTTAATTGCTTTTTTATCTTGTCTAAAACCGTGATTTCGTCTAACCGCTAAACGTTGACCGAATTCGGTATTAAACATTGCACGAGCAAATCGATGAGCTCCGCCATCAACTCTGTAACGACGACGCCCCTCAGCAGTCAATGATCCATCAACACCCTGAAATCGTCTCAAACCCCATTTCTGTCCCTTGACACCATGGTGAAACAATTCATCAGGCCTGATGGGCCTCACATATCTATACATAATATGATCACCTCGTTGTTATTTAGTTCCATTTTGAAACGTTTTAGTGATATAGTCGTTTCCCTTTTTTCTACGATCTTTCATAGACAGAGAATCTTTTGGAATTGTTCCTTTGTTTATAGGGTTCTTAAATTCATCGACTGGAATCACTGTCGGATTATACGGGCCAACAGTTTTCTTATTCTTGTCAATGAGATATGCCGCATCCATAGATTTGGAGTCTTGAAGAAAGAAGACAAAATGATTTTTGAACTCTATAAACGTCTTTGGCGGTGAAAGCAAAATAGTTTTACTTTTTAAAAGTTCTAATGCTTCATTCAAATTCATCTATTCACACCTCATTTCTTATTCTTAACTCCAACCAATGCTTTCTTTGTAGGTTTGAGATTATCTGTTCTCATATACATAGGAGGCTGATCCGGATTTAGATACTCTTTGCCAGGGAAGTCTCTTAATTTATACTCGTCGTTTGTCTGACAATCTCTAATGATTACTTCCCCGTTCTTAACCTCGTATGACACGGAGTGACCGCCTCCGCCAGCCCAATATACACAAAACTGACCTCTCGATCCTTCCTCGTTATTTTTCAATATTTCTTTTTCAATATCTTTAACGTCGGTAGAATCGGCGTGCGTAAATTCTCCACCTTCATACCAAGATTCAATCACGTCTTCGGTATTAGCAGTAGTTTGCGAAACGGATGACGCTTCTACATCGTATCCTCTCTGACGCATGTCGTATGCTAACGTACAATACGCACAGTTGTTTGAGTATCCATACATATCATACTTATCCGGATATCCATCGCCGTCATTATCTTCATCACCATATTCGTAAAGATTATCGGCATTTACCTCTTCCATATCTTCATCGTCGTCCATGTCTTCGTCTAATTGAACTAAATCGTCAAACGACTCGGGATGGGCTCCAGGCTGAGTTTCGTCAAAGAAACCAGCTCTTTGTGCCATGTCGGCATAGCTTTCTCCTTCTGGATGGGACAGTGTTTCGTACAATGCGTCATGAACGTCTTTATCGGTTTTGCAATCAAATCCATAATCGGCAAGCGTCACAGCTAACTGATTTGCCCATCCGCTTTTCCAAATATTGTCAAACGCTTCTTTTTCAGTGAAATCGTTGTCGTACTTTTCGTATTTATCAGACTGATCCTTCGGAACTTCTTTCTTCTCTTCGTTGGCCTGTTTGTTTGACTCTCCTGGTTTATTTATAACAGCGTCATCGACTTCAACCTCTATACCAGGATTAAAGAAATCTTTAATTTTATCTTTAACTTCTTGTATTTTACTAGGCTTATTTTCTTTCGGTTGTTCTTTCTTATTATCCGAATCTTTATCTTTCTTTAGATCACTAAAAAAGTCTTTAATCTTGTTCTTTACATCACCAGCTTTGTCTCTAATGCCAGAAATACTCTGATTATTGCTTTGCGGATTTGCAGAAGTCATAGCATTATTCTGTTGTGACTTTTGTGGTAAAGATTGAACGCTTGGTTTGCTCGGCTGAGCGGTTTTGGTATTTTGTTGCGGATTTTTCTGTGCTCTCCATGCCGCCAACTCAGCTTGTGTGTAAAAGTATCTGTATTTTGGGGTTCCGAATATAGATGTGCCGTCCTCGATTCTAGCTATGTATTTATGCTTTTCCGCTTTGGCACCCTTTTTCATACCCCAATGATATAGCTCATCTGAGCGTAATGGTCGTTTATACATTTATAACTCTCCTTCACTTATAGCTTTGAGAATCAATCTCCATATAAGTCCATAATATCTTTAAACGAAGATACATCATCGATATAATCAAACAATGCCCAATCTCTATTTTCGGGATTTTTAATCTTATTGATTGCCGAAATTTCTTTATCATATCGTGATTTAAGCTGTTTTGCAGCGTCTACCATTTGCTTATCTTCTTTGGCCAAAAGCTTTTCTACTTTTTCTTTACTAGAAGCTTCATTAACTTTATTAAGGCCGGATTTTGTAAATTTGCCTTTTACATAATCTGAGCCGGCTTTTATAGAATTAGATTCTATAGCTTCTTTAACCAAGCGGCCGGCAAGTTCAATTCTTTTTGCGTCTAAATATTCATTAGCGGAGTCTAATAACGCTTTCGTATTTCCTCCTGCTTTTTTAACATAATTGTATGAGTCTTTTGCTTCTTTGGAAGCGGCTTTGTCATATTCACCTAATTTATTATAGCTTTTTAATATTTCTGTTTTATGCCGTTTTCCTTGCTCGGTTAAAGTTCCGTCAGGATTCTGATAACGACGCACTCCCCATTTCTGCCCTAATATTCCGTGATGATATAATTCATCAGAGCGTAAGGGTCTTTTGTACAAAATAATCACCTCCAAGGACAAGTATCGTTTGGTTTACGTTCAACATAAGTGTCTTCTACCAAATCGATACTTCCGTAATGGATGCCGTTATGAGTTTGGAACGAAACACTTATCAGATATTCCGGATCTATGAGGTAGTCGCTTTGATGTATAATGTCAGAATCAGTTATCGGATTCATGTGGTGAATGTAGATTGGGCCATGAATTTCCATGCCTTCTACTCCCAAGTCACATCCGTTGTCTCGAAGAATGATATAGTCTCGCAGTCTTCTCCACTCTGGTGAACGATAAAAGTCTTGATTTAAGAATCTATTTTGCCCGAATGTTTCGTCTCCGATTTGGGCTTCTAATTTCAGATACTTGAACCGTTCGTTCCAGGTTGGAAATTTCAAAAGTTCGCTGTACGTTCTAATCTTCATACTCTTCTTCCACCTCTTGCTGTGGGGTTGAAGTTTTGTAAGATTGCATTGCTGCAATTGCGTTGCTATACAATTCTTCTACTCTTGCTGCTGACTGAATTGCGTCGGTCTTAGCCTCAAGTAACTTTTTCTGTTCCCTCATTATCTCTTTTTCAATTTTCTCTCTCGTAGATCCTAGTTTTAAGTAGTGTGTAATAACTTGTGCAGAAGCGGTGCCTTCTCTTAGCTGCTTTTCAGCCAAGTCAACCGCTAATGCTATCATTTGGTCCTCCCGTGCCTCAATAGAACTAGCTGGCGGCCTTTTATAAGAGCGTGCCATAAAGTTTCCACCTCTTTCTGTTTGCTTTGGTTTTCATTTGCAAATGTTTGTCTAGGCTTTTCAAAGAATATCAAGAAGAACATTGACGGTTCCGGACAGATTGAAGACAGTTTTTATGCAGAAGTGGAGGTATCAAATGGCCAAGACAAACCAAAATGACTCCCTTGTTATAGGAGGACGATCATAACCGCCAATGTTCTCCTAGATATTCTCTGAAAATTAGAAAAAAATAAGGCATGGTTTGATTAACGGACTCGAAAGGAGTACTTGAATCTAGAAAAGAAGTAAGTCCGTTTAGCTACCATGCCTAAAAATATAAGAATTGTTTCCCCAAATATAACCCCCGGAGAAAAATCAAAG
>Ga0326512_10003397_pt1 | contig 11689 bp, 15 predicted proteins | sample 1_2617_0518_D_FD_203652 | JGI IMG/M metagenome (GOLD analysis project Ga0326512, IMG submission 203652) | Bovine rumen microbial communities from UC Davis, California, United States - 1_2617_0518 | ecosystem: Host-associated > Mammals > Digestive system > Stomach > Rumen | place: USA... | reverse complement strand
ACGAGGCAAGAGCGGTCGTATCTGGAAGCTGAAAATGGTTGGTTCGGAGCGCACCTTCACTATCGGAAAGGAACTTGAAATCCGCCGTGCGCTGAGCGAAACGCATCTTTACAGTTCTGCTTTCGATGTTGAGCATCAGGGTGACCTCTTTATTTTAAGAGGAAAAGGCTGGGGACACGGTGTTGGCCTTTGCCAGATTGGTGCAGCCGTGATGGGCGAACGCGGCTATCAGTATGACGAAATCCTGCTCCATTACTATCCGGGAGCCGAAATCAAGAAAACATATTAATCAATGAGACAACGTAACCCCTGGAGTTGGATTCCAACTCTCTATGTGGCCGAAGGCCTTCCCAACGTCATCGTGATGACTGTGGCTGTTGTGATGTATATGCAGTTGGGTATGAGTGACACCGATATTGCCCTCTATACCTCTTGGCTCGGATTACCTTGGGTCATCAAGCCTTTTTGGAGTCCGTTTGTCGACCTATACAAGACAAAGCGCTGGTGGGTGCTGGCTATGCAGGCATTGCTTGGTTCGTCGTTGGCAGGCGTCGCCTTTACATTGAATGCCTCGTTCTGGTTTCAGGGTACGATGTGCTGTTTCTTCCTGATGGCCTTTTCGAGTGCCACACACGACATTGCGGCTGACGGCTACTACATGTTGGAACTCAACGAGCACCAGCAGGCGTGGTTTGTGGGCATTCGTAACACGTTTTATCGGCTGGCTGTCATCTTTGGTAATGGCGTACTCGTGCCTGTCGCAGGCATGCTGCAACTGTGGTTCCGCGACCAGAAAGCATTTACTTGGAGCCTTGTTTTCTATGGAATGGCTGGCCTGTTCCTTGCCCTATGGCTTTATCATGCTTATATCATGCCGCGTCCGATGTCAGATCAGCGTCATGAAACCAATGTCAGGGAAGTGTCCGAAGGCATTGTCTTGATGTTCAAGGCCTACTTCCAGAAGTTTCCTCTTCGCCAGACCATCTTTGCTATGCTTTTCCTTTTGTTCTATCGCTTTCCTGAAGCCCTGCTTACGAAGATGTGTGCCACATTCCTCATGCGTCCAGGAAGTGAGGGAGGCTTGGGATTGTCTCCCCAGGAGTTTGGCCTGGCCAGTGGAACGGTGGGACTTATCGGCCTCACCTTGGGTGGTATTCTTGGTGGCATACTGGCGAGTCGGGATGGATTGAAACGCTGGCTTTGGCCAATGGTATGTGCCATTACGCTGCCCGATATCGTGTATGTCTACATGAGTTTCGTGATGCCTTCCAATCTTTGGCTTATCAGCATCTGCCTCTTTGTCGAGCAATTTGGCTACGGACTTGGTTTCACGGCCTTGACCCTATACATGCTTTATTTCTCAATGGGACAGTTCAAGACGTCGCATTATGCCATTTGTACGGGTATCTCCTATCTTGGCCTGATGTTGCCAGGCATGCTCTCTGGCTATATGAAGGATGCAATGGGCTATCGTACGTTCTTTGTCGTCGTTATGGGCCTCTGCGTCATCACGTTCCTTGTGGCTGCATTTGTCAGAATCGACCCAGAATTCGGGAAAAAGAAGAAAGAGTAGGAAAATCCCTATCACAAATAGGTGAAAACATCTTTCCAATCAGATATTTTTCACTACATTTGCATTGTCAATAACAAATTTTCATCAATATGAAGTACTTTTACACCTACACAAAACTATTGTTTCTGGCATTGATTGCCACGATGACAATGACCAGCTGCGACGAAGACGCAGCATTGGCATACGACTTAGAGGGCGTATGGCAGGGAACTATTACGGGCAACTACTATTACGACCGTTATCATGTGACTACCAACGACTACGACACTGAGATCATGTTCCACCAAATCAGTTGGGAAAAGGGTGGCAACGGCTATGAGATAGATCGTCGCTACGGTAGTCGCACCTACACGAAGACCTATTTCGACTGGAGGGTTCGTGATGGCAAGATTTATCTCGAATATGATGATGGGTATCGCGTCATCGTGCGTGATTTTGAAACCTACACGATGGGCGGACGTATGCGCTTCCGCGGCTATTTCGAAAACTTCGATACGGGCGAGGATATGGCATCATTCTCACTGATTAAAGTGGATGACCCCAATAGCTACTACGACCGCAACAATTATTACTACGCCCCGCAGAAAAATGTGCCTAAGGATAGTCTTGCTAACGACTCCATCCAATAGGCTCAGATACCCAATCCTCCTTGAAACGAAGCGTCTACCGCCTTGCTCTGCAAAATGCGAGAGTAAGGCGGAACGTCGTGTGTAAGCCAGATGTTACCGCCGATGATTGAGTCGTGCCCTATGCGGATGCGCCCCAAGATAGAAGCATTGGAATAGACCGTTACGTTATCTTCAATGATAGGATGGCGCGGCACATTCAGCATGTTGCCCTCGGCATCGTACTTGAAGTTCTTGGCACCTAAGGTCACTCCCTGATATAACGTCACATGAGAACCGATGATCGTTGTCTCGCCGATGACGACACCCGTTCCGTGGTCAATGGCAAAGTACTCGCCAATCTGTGCGCCTGGATGTATGTCGATACCTGTCTTCGAGTGGGCTTGCTCGGTGATGATGCGAGGTATCACGGGCACTTTCATTTGGTGCAAAACGTGGGCAATGCGATAATGCGTCATCGTGTTGACTACTGGATAGCAGTATATCACCTCGCCGAAGTTCGTTGCCGCAGGGTCATTCTGGAACATAGCTTCCACGTCTGTATAGATCAGTCGCTTGATTTCTGGCAACTGATTGATGAAGTCCAATGCCAACTGTTCGGCAGAGGCTATCACATCGTCATCGCAGCAATCTTCACAGAACTGCAACCCACGGGCAATCTGCCTCCGCAACTGGTTGTAGAGTTCTTCCATTCCCACGCCAATATAGTGCGACCGCATCTGCTGTTCTGGCTGTCGTTTGTAGAGATAATCCGTAAAGATGATGCTCTTGATGACGCCTATCATTCTTTTCACCTCTTCCACATCGGGCAGTGGTGCCGATCCAGCAGGCATCATTTCTGACTCACGAACCGACTGCTTTGAAAGCAATTCCACGTTGCGTAGCAACACACTATTGATGATCTTCTTGTCCATTGTATTTTAGTTTTTGGTTGCAAAAATAATTATTTCCTGAGAATTATCAAAATGTTTCACAAACTATATTATTTGTCTCATTTACTGCATGAAAAACATGCTGACGCCGATGACGGAGATGACGGCACCTGCCACCGAACGCCACGTGATGGGTTGACGGAAAAGCCAATAGGAAGGCAGGATGATGATGATAGGCGTGAGGGCCATTAGCGTGGAGGCTATGCCAGCACTGGTGTATTGAACTGCCATCAGCGAGAAACCTACCCCCACGAAAGGGCCGAAGATGGTAGTGACAGTAGCTACCGTCATACCTTTACGGTCATGTATCGCCTCACGAAGAGGGGAAAAACCCTCACGCACATATAATAATATGGTGAAGCCGATGATGCCTGCAATGCAGCGGAAGAAGTTGGCGCTGAAAGGTACGAGCCAACCGGGCATGCCTGTTGAGGGATAATACTCCATTCCTATCTTGCTAAGTACCAGCCCCACACCCTGACAAACAGCAGCACCGATAGCAAAGAGAACGCCGTTGAGAGGCAATTTGAGTGCCACCTTGTGATGATTGCCCCTGCCAAGCACGGAGATAGCAATGCCGGTAAGCGTGACAAGCATGGCGATGATACTCATAGGTGCCAACTGCTCGCCTAAGGTAACCCAAGCCATAAGGGCAGCAGCCAAAGGTGCTAAGGTCATGAACAGTTGTCCGTAGCGTGAACCGATGATGATATAACACTGGAAAAGGCAGAAATCACCTATGACATAGCCTACAAGACCTGACAGCAACAGCCATCCGCAGGCCGCTGCTGGAACCCCAACGGGGAACGGGGTGCCTATCACCAGCCAGAACATCACCATAGAGAACAACAAGGCGAGCAACATGCGCAACACGTTGAGGGTCAGATTGCCCAGACGCTTGCTGCCAAACTCGCTCAGCAGAGCCGTTGCTGTCCAAGAGAAAGCGACGCCAATGGAGATAAATTCGCCTAAATAGTTCATTCAATAACGCTGGTTTAGTCAGAAATTGGGGCAAAATTATAAAAAACAATTTAAAACGAATGCATTTTGGGAGAAAAATATTTACCTTTGCACCCAATTATGATTGGAACTATCGTCAACACAGCGGCTATCGTGGCCGGAACTATTCTGGGCTCTGTGCTCAACAAAGGTATCAAGGAACAGTATAAGAGGGGGCTTTACGATGCGCTCGGCCTTGCTTCGCTGGCCATAGGCCTCAATGCCACCATCACCCATTTGCCAAAGAGTGAGTACCCTGTTCTCTTCATCGTGTCGATAGCTATCGGCAGTGTTGTCGGCACACGCCTCGATATAGACGGATGGTTCAAACGACTGGTCAACAGGAAAAAGACGGAGGGCAATCTGGCCGACGGGCTGTCAACAGCCATACTGCTCTATTGCATTGGCCCTCTCTCGATGTTAGGCCCTGTCATCTCGGCGCTGAAGGGCGACCACACGTTTCTCTTCACAAATGCCACGCTCGACTTCGTGTCGTCCACCATCTTTGCCTCGACCTACGGCATCTGGATGATTCTGGCAGCTCCGGTGCTCTTCCTGTGGCAAGGACTGTTCTACGGAGTAGCCGTGCTGTCGAGTGAGGCTGTGAGCGATGCCTTGATGGCAGAGTTGCTGATCATCGGCGGCCTCCTGATTACCGCAAGCGGTCTCTCACTTCTGCAGTTGAAAGACTGTAAGACGCTCAACCTCCTGCCCGCCCTTCTGGTACCCGTTGTCTGGTTTCTTCTGAAAGTAATAATCTTATAAATAGCAATCATTATGGGAATTATCGGTTCAATTATCATTGGATGTCTGGCTGGCTTCTGTGCCGGCAAGTTAATGAAAGGTGGAGGCTTCGGCTTCTTGATGAATCTGCTGCTTGGCTTGTTTGGCGGCGCTCTGGGTGGATGGGTGTTTGATGCCCTCGGCATAGAGTGGGGCGGCCTTCTGGGTCAGCTGGGCACAGCTATCGTTGGCGCAGTCATCATCCTCTACGTCGCTTCTTTGCTGAAAAAGTAGTAAGGGGACTTACACATTCCCTAAATAGACATTCCTCATGCCTTCTTCCTGCGCTACCTGGCGGGCTGCCTGTAGAGTACGGAGCGGGGTAGGGGGAATGTTTTGCATTTTGTAGCGGGGGAAGAAACGGCTGAAGTGGAGTGGGGCATCAGCAAGCCCATTGTCTGTAATCCATTGACACATGCGTCTAATCATTGCCATATCGTCGTTGACGGTAGGGATGACGAGGTTGGTGAGTTCGATCCATACGCCTGCATCCCTCATGGCGAGAATGGTGTTGAGTACGGGAGCAAGCTGTCCGCCGCTGACGTGCTGATAGATATGGTCGCTAAACGACTTCAAGTCTATGTTGGCGGCATCGAGGTAGGGTAGGAGGTCTGCCAGCGGCTGTTGACAGACATAGCCTGCCGTGACGAGGATGTTCCACAAGCCTGCTTCATGGGCAAGTCGGGCAGTGTCGATGACATACTCGATGTATGTAAGCGGCTCGGTATAGGTGTAGGCAATGCCGGGACAATGATGTTGCAGGCAGAGGTCGACCACTTCTTTTGGCGAGAGGCGATAGTGACTGACGGCATCAGGTGCAGCTTGCGAGATGTCGTGGTTCTGGCAGTTGAGACAGCGGAAGTTGCAACCCGTACAAGCAATGGAAAGGCAGGTGGTGCCTGGGTGGAAATGATAGAGCGGTTTCTTCTCGATGGGGTCGATGGCTACGGCACAGGGGCGTGAATACACCTCGCTCACGAGCATCCCATGATGATTGCGCCGGCTACGGCATATTCCTGTTTTCCCGTCGGCAATACGGCAGTAGTGAGGACAGAGCTGACATACTACCGTCCCGTCTTCCCGCCTTTCATAATATCGGCACTCCGTATTCATTTCAGAAAACGATGGCTTCGTAGACATACAATTCGGCATCACGCCATCCGTCCCATCCTAAGCCAGCCTTGTCGCGGGAGCAATGCCCCACAAACTCTTCCTTCGTCCAGTTTACCTCATCGGCCACTTGCGGCAGGAACGTGCCGCTGCGGTAGCCCTTGCGAATATAGATACCGTGACGATGCAACTCAAACTCGTCCAAGCTGTGGATGCGCCGCATGGGGGTAAGGACGGAAATCTCTATGTCAATGTCCTTGAGTTCCTCCTGACGCAGGGACGGGAAACGTGGATCTTCGAAGGCTGCGGCACGAGCCATCCTTGCGACAATCTCGTGCAGGGGAATGTCTTCGCCGAAGTGTCCGATGCATCCGCGCAGTTGACCTCGTTTGTGGAGGGAGACGAAGGCGCCGCATTTCTGTGACAATCGGGAATTGTCGATTGAGAAACGGGAATTGTTGATGCTTCTGCCTTCTAACGAGTCCTTGATGCTCTTCAGCGCAATCTCCTTCAGCAGTTGCTTTTCTTTGTCGGCGAGGGTGAAGGTGTCGTTGTCTTTTTGCAGGATGGCGAACGAATGATAGCCAACTACGCGGTTTGGGTCGTGGTCATCGATGTCGCCTGAGTTCTGGTAAATCAGATGCTTGACGTCGTATTGCCCATTGAGCATCAGCAGGAGTGTCATGATGGGAAACTCACCACAGGCACTCGTCACCAAGTTGCGCTTGCCGCTGCGGGCGTTGACCTCAAGAGCCTCTATGAACTGCTCCACGTCGCCACTCTCCACAGCCTTTCCCGTTCTGGCATCCGCCTCACAGGCGTCCGCATACGAAGGATAGTGGGAGAAGTCGCTACTGATGATGAAGAGGTTGCCGCCTTCATCCGAGTCCTCGTTCAGGTAGGGTTTCAGCACGTCAGCAATCCGTTCCAGCTTTGAGTAGTCGTTGGTGGAAATGATGATGGGTACGATGGGAGGCACCTCTTTCGTGGGAAGTGTAGAGTAAGTAGCGAAATATCGCTGCAGGAAGGGCAGTTGCACCTCCAGGCAATGCTCGCGGTTGTGGGCCTCCTTCCTGTAGGTGAAGACGCTGTCTGCCGCCAACAGCCTACGAGTTGTCTCTCGGTCAACCTTCACGTTGCCCAATGGCGTCGCATAGTAATCGGCCTCGCTGTTCACCGAAGCTCCGTCGAACCATTCATGGTGACTGGGCCCAAGCAGGAAGATGCGTTTGTAGGGCTTGTCGGCAGGGAGTGTCCTATAGGCCGAGGCCGCCACATTCCCTGAGAAATAGTAGCCAGCATGCGGCACGATAAGTCCCACTACAGCCCTTTTCTCCCCGTTTAAGGGGCATTTACAATGAGCCAAAAAGCTGTCCACCTCCTGGCTCAGTTTCTGCGGGTTGCTCTCATAGAACCGTCCCGCCTGAGTGGCAGGTCTCACCACCGGAGCCTCTGTCCTCAGCTCGCTTACCCGCTGCTCGTCCTCAGCTCCTTGTCTATTCCATAAATTCATCATGATCATCCCTCCTATTATTATTGAAATAAACATTCCTATTATTATCTTCACTTTTGTTTTACCCATTTTTCAAATTAGTCATATAGTCATAGTCCTTTTTCGATTTACCCATTTCACACGGATAAGGGAATCCCAATTGGTAAGCATGTTTTCCTCCATCCCAACAGCCACAGGGCGAAGAACTTGTCGTAGACCTCGTAGGTGCCGAGGGAGGTGGTGACGAAGATTTTTCTCATTCATTTGAACAATTCTTCCGCGGTGACAAACGACTTGACTATATCAGAATGTATATTCCGTTCTGTTGGATAGGCGATTACAGAAGTTAAGTGGTATTACCAAAAGTGGAATAAGATCTTGTAGACAGATGCTGTAAGATTATCAAAAAGACAATTTGCCTGACCTTGGGATATAGTCAGTCATGAAAAAACTCATTTAGGAATTCTTCTGGTGATAGAACAGGAATAGTGCTATTCTTAGGATAATGACGTTTTTTGTCTCTGGTTACAATCACATCGCACTTTACACCTAAGGTAGCCTCATACTGGAGCATATCCTCAAAGTCTGGCATGTCCGAACAAAGAGCGTCCGACACCTGTTCGTCATCCATTGGTGCAGTCTTGACAAACTTCTTTAATACTTTCAATCCTTGGATGGCATTCTCATACCCAACATTCTTGCGAGATGTATAAACACAATTGGCAAACGTCAAAGGTATGGCATACATTTCTATCTGCCCTTTTACGCCCAAGTCGAACACGTTTGAAAAGGCCAAAAGAAACTTTTGGCGACCCTCAATGATGTCAAGCAAAATGTTAGTGTCTAAAAAAACTCGCATCACAACGCATATTTTTCTTGCAGATACTCCATTCTTGCTTTGTCACCATTGATGTCATTATCGTCATCAACGCTGGGGTTTGCAAACCCAATTATTGCCTGTAGCTCAGGGGACAACTCTTCAATCTTTTTCATCTTGTACACTTTTTTCTTTGCAGGTTTGAATCGTTTGATAAGCACAGCCACCCATTCCTCCACGCTCATATTGTCTTCCTTTGCATACCTCTGTGCCTGCGCATAAAGAGCCTGACTCAAGCTGATTGTTGCCATAAAACTCCTTTCTTTAATCTTTATCGAAGGCAAAATTACGAATAGTTTCTCACATTACCAAGCCTTTTGATCTTTTTCTTTGGGAAGAGGCAAGAAATATTAGCATTGGAGATGCCTATATCCTCTGTAAACTCTGCGACTTTTGTTATTGAATTTCGGGCCCAACTGTTATTTTTCTCCTCCCAACGGCCACAGGGCGAAGAACTTGTCGTAGACCTCGTAGGTGCCGAGGGCGGTGATGACGAGGATCTTCTTATTCATTTGAAAAGTTCTTCCGCGGTGACAACCGACTTGACCATATCAGAATAGTTATTCCGCTCTATTGGATTGATGGTCACAAAGGTCAGGTGGAATTTCTTGTCGGGTCGAGAATGCTCCAATGTATCGATGCGGCTCTGCAGCTTCTCCGAGTAAGGTAAACGGATACTTTGAAAAAAAGTAGGAGAAATATTTGGTGATGTGGTTATATTTAGTTACCTTTGCGCCGATGAATAGGAAAGAGAAACTTATAAAACGGTTCCGAACGCTCCCCAAGGACTTTACCTTTGAAGAGGTAGAAGCGTTGTTTAATGGCTGTGGCTTCACACTGGAGAACAAGGGTGCCACGTCTGGATCGCGAGTGAAGTTTTATAATGAGGAGGATCAGAATTCGTTTGTAATGCACAAGCCCCATCCGAGTAACATCATCAAGGGCTACATGATGCGAGAGATCTTGAACTATCTATTGAAGAACGACTATATTGAATAAGGAGGTACGACTATGGGATATTTGAAGTATAAAGGCTACACAGGTAGTGTAGAGTACAGCGAAGAGGACAAGTGCCTGTTTGGCAAGGTTCAGGGCATGATGAGGGATGGCATCACATACGAGGGTGAGACCGTTGAGGAATTGACCAAGGACTTTGAGGGTGCCATTGATGACTACCTGCAGATGTGCGAGGAGAAGGGCATCACGCCCAGGAAACCCTATACCGGTGTGCTGAACGTTAGGTTAAGCCCGGAGATACACAGTGGCGCAGCAATGGCAGCCCGCAAGGAGGGCATCACCATCAACGCATTCATTAGAAATGCCGTTGCCCGTGCGTTAGGTATGGCACTCTAACAAAAGATAGTAATCAAATGTTAAATTTGGGATAAAATCGTGTTTATTTCGCTACAGGCCCCCATTTTTGTGGTGTTTTAGCGAAATAAACGCAAAAATAATAGCTTCAGTACAAAATCGTGTGTCATTAAGGTCATGAGGTCATGAGTGTCATTAAGGATTTTGAATTGGGAGGTGGATTTCCGGCTCATAATAATATATAAATTTTTTATATATTATTATGCGGACTTTCGCACTCCGATTTGCTTAATGACATTCGTGACACATGACACTCGTGACACATTGCGTTGCAGCGTTGCAGTGTTGCAGTTCCAAAAAGGGGCTTCACATACCCAAAAGAAAATTCTATATATATATATAAATATATATATATTTATATATATATAGAGCTATTTTTTACACTTGCGCAATCTTATTTTTAACTGCAACACTGCAACAACTGCAACACTGCAACACTGCAACGTTGTGTGCTTCCCTAAAACACAGTCGTGTGAGCCGAGTGACAGCGGTGTCGAGGAAGTCAACAACCTCAACACTTTTACCTCCAGCAAAAAAAAATTAAATTTTTTCGAAAAAAAATCGTGAACCGCAATCGCGGTGTTGTACCTTTGCAGCGTCGAATGAGAGGTGAAATTTTTCGCGCAGGGCAGGCCGAACTTTTTCTTAGTGCACGGAGAAAAAATCGGTAGCGCAGGGCAGAAATCGAGCCCCTCGGCGACAAAGAGAATGCAAGATCATGTCTCGCTCGGCCCGAAAGGGACGCTTTACAGAGCGGAGCGGCTAAAAGAACTAACCAGTAAAAAACAAGAGCTATGGCACCGATAGTAAAAATCTTCACCCCCACCGTAGAACTGAAGGAGGAGCTGGCCAACACCTCGATCGTCATCACCTGCTACGACCGCACGATGCTTAGGATGATGCCTGGAGCATACAAAAATGCCCCGCTAAACATTCGCGAAACAAGGCGTTTCGAGAGAATAGCGGAGCATCTATGTCAGAGACAAGCCGAGAAGGTCAGCCTCACTACGAAGCCAACGCGTTGCTCGTCCTATGATTCTTTCTCTGTGAGTTCTACTTTCAGCTGTAACTCCTCAAGTTGCTTGGGATCAAGCTCGCCCGGGGCATCGAGCATGACATCGCGGCCACTGTTGTTCTTCGGGAAGGCAATGCAGTCGCGGATGCTGTCAAGACCGGCCATGAGACTTACGAAGCGGTCGAGGCCGAAGGCAAGACCAGCATGAGGAGGTGCACCGTACTTGAAAGCGTTGATGAGGAAGCCAAACTGGGCCATCGCACGCTCGGGGGTGAAGCCTAAGATCTGGAACATCTTCTCCTGCAACTTGCCGTCGTGGATACGAAGCGAGCCACCACCGACCTCGACACCGTTGCAAACGAAGTCATAGGCGACGGCACGTACCTTCTCTGGCGCCGTATCGAGTAGGGGAATATCATCGGGGTTGGGCATCGTGAATGGATGGTGAGTGGCCATCAGGCGCTGCTCTTCATCACTCCACTCGAAGAGCGGGAAGTCCACAATCCACAGGCAGACGAACTTGTTCTTGTCGCGCAGGCCGAGACGGTCGCCCATCTCCAAACGCAGGGTACAGAGCTGGATGCGAGTCTTGTTGGCATTGTCGCCGCTGAGTATCAGCACCAGGTCGCCGTCCTTGGCACCACAGGCTTCCTTCACCTTCTGCCAAACCTCGGGCTGATAGAACTTGTCAATGGAGGACTTCACCGTACCGTCTTCGTTGAACTTCACGTACACCAAGCCTTTGGCACCGACTTGCGGACGCTTGACAAACTCGGTCAGCTGGTCAAGCTGCTTGCGGGTGTAGTTGGCACAGCCGGGAACGCAGATACCTCCGATATAGTTGGCCTCGTTGAACACAGGGAAGGTTCCCGTACCCTTCAGTTGATCCATCAGTTCGACGAACTCCATAC
>Ga0326512_10003394_pt1 | contig 11692 bp, 7 predicted proteins | sample 1_2617_0518_D_FD_203652 | JGI IMG/M metagenome (GOLD analysis project Ga0326512, IMG submission 203652) | Bovine rumen microbial communities from UC Davis, California, United States - 1_2617_0518 | ecosystem: Host-associated > Mammals > Digestive system > Stomach > Rumen | place: USA: California... | reverse complement strand
ACGCAATTTCTTTTTTACGTAATGATTTAAAATTAACTATAAATCAAGCATGTGCTTTAGTAGGATTATTCTTATTAAACACAAATGGATATCTTATTCCTAACTTTAAGAATTCTGTTTTTTATGGTATATATCAATGGAAAAAGGATGAATATGAGTCAATAACCAAACAATATGGATTCAATTGTCTTAAAACACAATTATCATATTTTATCAGTAACTATTTTAAAGATTATAGTAAAATCAGGAATTATAAAGAATTATCACAATTATGTAATTATGTTTATACAGTTTATACAGAAACAGACTTTACTAATGTATTTGTTGATAAATCTATGAATCAACGAAGAACATTATTACGTAGATATGCAAATAAAGCTAGTATATTGTATAATTATTCAATAGAAGACTATACTGAAATATTTGAATCTATTGGTAACAATCGAAATTATAGATTTGACAGTTATATAACACTTGAAGATGATCCTCAGAAAGTCACAGATATAATTTATGTGGAACATACAGAAGATAATGATCCATTATTTTATGAAATAATCAATAATTATTCAGTAGATAAATCAGAATTTATTCCTGATAATATCATTGAAGATTTAAGCGGTAAAAATAATGTTCAATTATTATATGCTCAAACATTTATCAGAGGAGTATATGGTACATCAAATAATAAAAAAGCTATAATGCAGCAATTCTATAGTCATTATGTAAGTATGGGTATTAATAAGAAAACTGCTGCTATTATGACATGTCAGAATGCACTTGAATCTGGTGCATTTACAAGTAAACTATATACACAATATCATAATGCCGGCGGTATCAAAGGTAATGGAACACCACCTTTAAAAAATAGAGCAGGAGATGTTAATTCATATAGTACATATGCATCATATCCAAATGATAGTGCTTTTAGAACAGCTAAGGTTAATTTATTACGTCAAAAATGGCCTGGAGCATTGACAGCACAGACTCCTTCTGAATATGTTTATGCAATACAGCATGGCGTAAGAGGACAAGCTTATTTTCAAAAAGGACAAGAATCATCTTATATTAAAAATTTAACAGATGATTTTAATACATATTTTGGTGCAAATCTTGGTAAAATGACATATGATCCTAATTGTTATTCAAGCGGTGGTAATTATTCAAATGATGAACAACAACCTACTATTGATGTTGACTATAGTGATACATTAGAATTAATAGAAAATGAAAAAGAACGTGCACGTTTGGATAGTTTAAATTTTGATGATGATGAATTTTATAATATAGGTGATGATATGGATAATGGTTTATATGATGTCGATAATAATTTATGGTCATCAGAACCTGAAGATAATGCTACAAATTTAAAAGATGGTAAATCAAAAACAAAGTCTGAAGAGAATAAACCTAACACCAAAGAAACTGGTAATACAACACGTGTAAGTAAATCTTCAGCAGCTCTTGTTAAAGATAAAGATATAACATCTACAATTAAGGCAGATGAAGTATCTGATAATATATTAGAATCAGATAAAACTAAACAAATGGATCCGATTAAATCTACCGTATGGGGTGCAGGTTCAACACCAGAAGGCTCAAATACCCTTGGTGTATAAATTTTAAATAGATAATAATATGGCACAAGATAATCAGTGGGATATGTTACAGCAAGGTGCTACTGAAGACAGTGTTGGGCATCTATTCCCTTTTATACGTGTAAAAGATCACGTTATACAACGAAAAGAAATTATCAGATTTGAACTTGATATGGAGGATTTTCTTCCAACAATCAAGTTCAAAATTGGTACAGTTAATCATACATTAGCTCGTGAGAATGCACCTGTAGATGGAGATAGAGTTAATATCTTCATCAGACAAGATATGAAAGTTTTCAGACCAATAAGTGGCGATTATGTTATAGACAGTGTTGAATATTCAAATGATAATAATGCAGCAGGTAATGATTTCTTCTATATTACTATAGAAGCACATCTTTTTGTACCATTACTTAATTCAAATACAATTCATTTTAATTATAGTGGTAAAGCTGGCGATGCTCTTAAAGAAGTTGCTGCGCGAATCGGTCTTGGATATGTGCATACAGGTTCAAATCAAGTTGAAGGCAAACCAGCTAATAATCCTGAAACAAAATATGATCAGAACTGGATATGTTGGGAAGATCCAGAAACGTTTATACATTATGTAACAAAACATATGTGGCTAGCAAAGGATTCATTCTTTGATTCATGGATAGATCCTTACAGAAACCTTACATGTATAAATGTAAATGATATATTAGGCAGAAAAGTTATTGATGATGGACGAATGGATTTAACAAAATTCAAGTCTATTATAGGAACCAATAATGAAGATGGTAAGTATATCAGTAATGATTTTGATAAAGCATCAAAATCACCATGGCCAAAACTTTTCACTAATAATTCAGAATTTGCAAAATCTTTATACTTTGTACATAATTATGATTTTGAAAATAATTCATCACAAATATCTCAGATTATAGGTACACAGATTAATGTAGGTACATATGTACAGAATCAAGGTATGGGTCAGGCTGTACAAGATTCTAATTTAAATGTCGATGTTGGCGTATGGTATAATAAAGAAAAACTTGACCTTGGATATGTTATAGCTAACGGTCCTACTAATTATTCAGAACAATATAAAGCTGCTAATAACGGTTCATGGAAAACAATGAATACTAAGTCATTTACTCCAGAAATTGTACCTATTGAAGCAGATTCAGATCAAATAACAAAAGAAGCTAATCAGAATAATACCAAAACATCTGGTAATGTATTTAAAATGTATAAAATTGCAGAGTATCATAATTATATTAATAATATGGAACTCGAAAAACAAATTCTTACATTACATTGTGCTGGATGTAATCTTGGTATAGCTAAAGGTGAAAAAGTTCCTGTTATTCTCGAAAATGTAAAGAATGATAGATTATTATCACCATCTATGCGTTTTAATGATTATTCTGCAGCATTAGACCGTAAAAATTGTGGTTGGTTTATTGTTAAAGGATTGAGATGGATTTATGAACCAACTGGTTCTAAAATGCCTATGACAGATTGGCGCACTGATGTTATTTTGACAAGACGCGAATGGATGTCGCCTGAACCTACTGCAACAGCAAAGGAAGCTGAAGATACATTAGAAATCGATGCAGCTAAAGGACAGTCTTCTGTTGAATCACAGATATCTACAGGTAATTCTAAATCTAAGTCTAATAATGTATCTACTGTGAATAATGAACCTGTTAAAGATAGTATTACTACTGATCTTGAATTAAGTGGTATGGTTGAAGAGTGTAAAGGTAATTATGAATATGCTATGCAAAGTATAGATACCGTTAAATCATTAAATGCTGCAGCTACAGTTGAAGATGCAATTTCTAATGTAACTAATGGTGTTAATAGTGCAAAGGATATTATTAATAATTCTGTTGACAAATTAAGTAATATTTCAGATATTAGTAATACTATAACAAATGCAACAGATAAACTTAAGACTATCGCTGGACCTGCATCTGAATTACGAAATAAGATTGGTAATATTATAACAAATGGAGCAGAAGGATTAAATAAAACATCATTAGATGATATTAAAGGTAAGCTTAATACATATATTGATTCTGGTACTAATATAGCATCTAATTTAACAGATTCTATTGATAAATTAGGAAGTAGTCTTGATTTTTCAAATGCTAAATCAGCATTAAGTTTAGCAAAAAATTTATTTAATGAAGCAAAAGACTTGACTAATGATATTAATAATGTTATTGTAGAAGAATCAAGTATTAAGAAAAATGAAATTAAAAATTTTGATGAATCTAATCCACAAGCTGATATGGAATATGATCCAAACGGATTAAAACATTTTATGAATATATGGCTTGGTGTTATGAGTACAGAAGGTATGCCATTTGCAATATTAGCAACACGTAGATGGGCAGTAACAAAAGAAGATAAAACTGTATATGGTAATGCTTTTACAGAACAGCAATCTACTGAAACATATAAAACATTAGATTCAGATAATAATCTATACTGGTATTCAGATTTCAATTCAAGACATTATTATGGTGAAGCTGTAGATATTAAACCAACAAGTTCAATGTCAGATTTATTAGAGAAAATGTGTTTGAATGATAATGTATGTAATATTATGCACAAATATGGTATATGTATGCAAGTAGAAACATCACAGGTTGGTCCAGCAAAAGGCACTCATTTTCATGTATCTACGGAAAGAAATAGTCCACAAACAAACTGGTGGAGTATTGTAAATAGAATGCGAATTGAAAACAAATTAGAAACTTATGTTGTAATAGCAGAATCAGAATACTATGAAGAAGAAACAAAAAATTCAGTGATTATTGTTTAAAATAAGGTAAAGTTGTATTGCTTGATAAATATACAAATATTTAGCATAATAGTATTTGTAATGTTTTCAAGCAATACAACTTTTAATATACGTAAAGGTTTCTTATATAAAGATCCGCTTCCATCAGACTTATTTAATCAAAAATATGATGAGCCAACATATCTTACATTTAAATTAGATTTCTATTCTGATGAAGGTGTAACTGATAATCTCTTATATGATTCATTACCTCAGGCATTGTTCGGATTACCGCTTCAACAAATGCAAGGTCATGAAGCTATATCTACATTTGATTTTGATAAAATATTAAATGATCCAAAGTCACTTACTGTAACTGCTGATACATTTAATACTGATAGACCTTATTCAGCTATTGAATATCTTTTATCACATAATGAGGATACCAGAGCATGGTATCTCGGACGTTTTATAAAAGGATGGATGGATCTTCAAGATGAATATCAATTTTATTTTCAGTCAATATCTGGACTTGGTGAATTATTTAAGAACACACCAGATAAAGGTCAGAAGATTTCGCATTCTGCTGTATTGAAAATAAAATGCCTGGATGCTATTGATCAGAAAGTAAAACAATTATTATCTTTATATAGAGCTGCTGCTTGGGATGATGAATATCAACGTTGGATCTTACCTGATATTTTCAGATATTTCAAGCTGGATATTTATATATCTGAAATACGTACTTTTCATCAGTCTAATTTCGCAAATCAAGACGAATTTGCTGATGTAGTTACAAATGCTGTTACAAATACTGTTAATAAAATTATAGGTAAAGCTTCTGGTAAAATTAATGAATGGACTAAAGGCGGTATTGATAATAATACCAAAATCAGTGCACAAACATTAAATCTTTTATCTAATTTTGTACCTGTTACAAAGATACATTGTGAAATGTGTGAATTCAATCCAGTTGAGAATTTATATGAAGATACTCTTGATATTAATAATGATAAGCAGGAAGAAACTTCTTTTGAAATTCGAGTAAAGAAAGCTGAAGTATTCTATAATTGGATTACTAATAATGGTACATATCTTAAAATTAGAAACCTTATTTCAAATACAGAAAGAAAATCTGTTAGCGGTATAAAGTATCTTGATAATTTGATGAATATGCAGACTGATGAATATTTCAATGGTACAATCAGAATGTCAAATGACGATAAAACACGTCATTATACCGAAGCTATAACGCAGGGCTGGACTGCTAGCCTTATTGATGGTTTGACAACATCTATAAATGAAGCAGGAAATATATTAGATACAGCAGCTGGTGTATATCAGAATATTAAATCTGCTCTTGCTGAAAAACAAGCCACTAAAGATAGAATGAAAAAATCTGCTGCTACTGCATACAGTTCGGCTCCAAATACAATGCAGCTTATATTACAGGGTATGTGTAATAGTGCAACAAATACAAATGATATGACTGCAAAAGTCTTAAAGGATATTGGTAAGCAATATAAAGATTTAGCAAAAGATGAACAAGAAATTATTCAGAAAGCTGTTGATAAACAACTTATGATTAAACCTATAGATTCATCAGCAAAATCTCCTGAAAAAATAACAGGTCCAAAAATCAAAAAGGATGTATCAATAGGTCAGTTTAATTTAGTAGAACTTATAGATACAAGTTATAATCCACCTATTAAATTAACAGGAATTGTAGATACAAGTTATGATTCATCTACAGATATGACACCTATTATTCAGAATTTATTTATACCAGATGTAAGCATGACTCCTGTTATACAGCCAAAAGATAAGAGTACTGCAACAAATCTTGATGGTGGTCCATTACATGGTACTTTACCAGAATTGAATATGAGTAATGTATTAAGTAGTGCAAATGATCTATCTAATAATATTAATACAAAAGATATTATTGATAATGTAGATGATATTTTAAAGCATTTAGGTGATATTTCACTAACATCTATTATACAGCCAAAAGATAAGAGTACTGCAACAAATCTTGATGGTGGTCCTTATGAAAGTTTAACATCTACTATTGATTATGAATTTGAACCTGTATTTAAACCAGTTAGTCCAGATAGCAATTTTCAAATGTCTGAAATTAAAATGGTTAGTCCAGATAGTAGTTATCAAAAACCGGAACTTAATTCAGTTAGTCCAGATAGTAGTTATCAGATACCTGATATAACAATGATTAAACCTAATAGTAGTTATCAACTAATGAAAATTACAAAGCCAGAATTAACTGAAAATTATCAGAATATCAATCTTCATGGACCTGAATTAAAAGATAATTATACTGAACCTAAATTACAAGCAGGTGAAATGAAAGATAATTATACTGAACCTAAATTACAAGCAGGTGAAATGAAAGATAATTATACTGAACCTAAATTACAAGCAGGTGAATTAACTGGAAATTATCAGGATGTTAATCTACATGGTCCTAAACTTACAAGTGGTGATATTAAACTTAAATTATCAGAAGTAGAAATTATAGACAATACACCTGAATCTAAATTTACTGGTGTTGGACCTATTGTTAATGATGAAGATAAAAATATATCTATTGTTACTACTCCATTAACTGGTGATGTACATAAATCTAATATAGATATGTCAACAATTATTGATAATAATTCTGATATAAAAACTTCTAAGATTAAGCATGATAATCAAATGACGAAAGCATCTCCTATTGATAATGGTATATCAGAACATAATGATGTTGTAGGTGTAGAATTAATAGATAACAGTTCAAAAACTGAACTTAATGATATCAGACCAATAATTAATGATAAACATGATATTGATACAATACAGTCTAAATCATTAGTTGGAACAACTGAACACGATGGCACAATAGTAACAGAAGAATTTATAGGTCACGATGTTGATCTAGAGTTAAAGACATCTGATATTATCGGTAATGATCATGTACCAGAAATGAAAGCTCCTGAATTAAAGTCTATAGAAATTGAACATGATACACAGCTTATTGATATAGTTCAGACAGCACCAAAGCTTGATGATTTAAAACCTATTGATATTAAAGGTAATGATGTTAAGCCTGCTTTACAGAAACAGAATATTATTCAACCAAAAGTATCATCATCTGCTACAGTATCATCATCACATGATGATAAATTAGTTAAACCTGATTTATCATCTTCACGTGAGATTGAATTGAAAGATGTTAAACTTATTGATAGTATTAGACCAACTACTGAAATAACATCAGGTTCTTTATTTGAACAATTTAAGAAAAAAGAAAGAACTCATGGTATATTAGAAACTGAAATCGTAGGTAATGACCATGTTGCTGAAATAACAGGAGGTGCTATTGATCAGAATGGCAGGATAAATCCACATTCAACTGTTGAGGACATATTAAAAGGATATGATGAAATTAAAAAAGATAATGAAACCAAATCAGATAAGCCATCTGAAATAAATGCAGGTGATATTGTCGATAATAATAAAAAAGATGATAAAAAAATTATAGTATTATAATATGGCAAGTAATATACAAACAAATAGAGATTATTTTGGAACAGTAATTGATATAGATGATCCTACACGTTCTGGTAGATGTAAAGTTAGAATCACTGAATTGATGGATGGCGTTGATGATAAAGATATACCATGGGCATCAAATGGTGCTTCTACTACATTTGCTGGTAACGGCTCTGGCTCTTTATCTGTACCAAAAAAAGGTACAACTGTTAGAGTTAGATTCAATGATAATGATATTCAGGCTCCAGAATATTTCAGTGTACAGAAAGTAGATAAGAATCTTGTTAATGAAATAAAGGATGATTATAAAGATACTCAAGTAATATGTTATGATCATGATAAGGATATGTCTGTAATGTATCAGCCTAATTCTGGTATTAGAATTTATTTAGGCGGTTCTAAGATTCAGATTACACCAGAAGGTATGATTACATTAGAACATGCTGGTGAAACAAGTATCATTCAGCTTAATGATAAAAGTATAGATATAACATCTACTGATAAGATTATACTTAATTCTAATTCATCTGTAACTGTACATTCTAAACAAATTAATATAGAAGGTACAGATAGTGTTAATATTAAAGGTGATAAAAAGAATGAATGTGCTGTTAATGGACAAGCATTAATGACATGTCTATTACATTTAGCTACAGCATTGGATGCTAAAATGCCTATGTCACCTGGAGTTAATGTTGCCTATATACAAAGTGTAGCACCAGATATATTAAATGAAAAAATCCATTATATTTAAATAAATACTATAAATAAACAACAATTAAAAATTATGTCAGTTACAGAAGAACAGGCTAGTGTAATCAAGTATTACGTTATTCCACAAGCTTATCTTGAAAAGTTTCAAAAACTTGATCAGTTTGATGCTTCTATTAATCATGCACAGCAAGTAGCTAAAAATCTTGAAGGATTTATTGAAAGAATTGGTGATGTAGATACAAAATTTGCATTAAAGGAAGATGTATCAACAGCTTTAGATACTATTGTAGATATATCAACAAGATTTAGTTTAGTAGCATCAAATGAAAGTGTACAAACAGTATCAGATAAAGTAGATGCTAATATACAAAATACAAGCACACAAATTGCTAACCTTAATAATATTATTGAAGAACTTCGAAATAAACTTAATACAGTAGAGCAAACAGCAAATGAAGCTAAAACAGCAACAGAAACCAATGCTAGTGCTATTGAAGATATTAAAAATAATCTTAATAATAATATTTTAGATGTTAATTCTGAAACAGATCCAGATCCAACAGATCCAGATTAATATCCAATAATATTTTTATTCATATGAAAGAAAGTTTCTTTTAATTAATTTTTATTAAATATTTTTATTTATATGAAAGAAACTTTCTTTTATATTTCTTTAAATTTTCAATAATCCCAAGTTTAAAGCCTAAAGTCTTTAATTATATCAAGAAAAGTGAAGTTGGACTAAAATTTCTTAAAATATTTTTTTAATATATTATTTGTCTGAATTTACGATTAGCCTGAACATCATTTGTTTTGAGTATAACGAGATAATGCTCATTAGGCTTTGTAATATCATATACATGACAATTTAGCTTGTTATACAAAGAATTTAACCGTCCTGATATTTTAGCAGTATATGAAGCAGAAGCTCCTAATACATTATATACAATAACACCATTATCATTAAGTTTATCAATAAGTCTATCAGTGAATCGTTTTTCGAATATACCTTTTGATATATCAGAATCTTCAAAAAGATCTACATATATAAAATCCTGATATTTTCCACAATTTTTATCAGCTACGTATTGATAAGCATCACCATGTAACAATTTAAATTTTTTATATGTGTCAGTAAAGAAATATTTTTTCGCAGCTTTAATCATAGCAGCAGAATATTCAATACCAGTTACAACTGCATTAGGTATAGCAAAGTTAAAGAAACGTGGTATTACACATCCAGCACATCCTAAAATAAGAGCTTGATTTATTCCAAACATTTTATTAAAAGCAAAAGCTATTTTTTGTACTGGTATATATACAGGTTGTTTTTTATGTTCTGGATTTATATAAATTATAGATTCAAATGAATTATCTATATTATTAATAATACGTAAGCCTCTATATATATTATCCATATTTACAACTTCACATATACCACCTGTTTCATTTTTAAATCTAGCTATTACAATATTATTGTTCATTAATTAAATTAGTCAACATTTGTATTATTTATCGACTTTTTTATATTAATGATATATAATTTAAAATAATGCTCAGTTTTTATGAAGCAAAATATATTATGTTTAGATTGGAGTAATTTAGCATTCAGAAGTTTATATATGGCGAATGGGTTTGGCTCATCTTGCTCATATAATAACCAGGAAGAAATTAATAATTACATTGCTAAAATGGCGCAGGACCTTGCATTAATACTCCGTATATTTAATCCTGCAAAAGTGGTATTTGCTGCTGATTCAAAACATTCATGGAGAAAGGATGTTTTGGATACATATAAATCAAATCGTGTAAAATCAGAAACCATTAATTGGGATAATGTTTATGGTGCTCTTAATACATTTAAGCAGCATCTTAAGAATATGGGATTTGTTTTTGTTGAAACAGAACATGCGGAAGCAGATGATTTAATGGCATTAACAAAAGAACTTGTATTTAATGATCCTGATTTTAAAAACTATAATTTGATGTTAGTTTCAGCTGATGCTGATATTAGACAGCTTATTGAGTTTAAAGAATCGACAGAACAATATTGTTTTGTATTTAATGAGATTGGCCGTGGACCTGGTGGAAAGAGACACATCTATACAGATCAGAAAGGTATTGATTGGTATAATAATGTTTCAAGTACTACATCTATTTTTAATATGACTATTAATATGGATAGACAGTATCTTCAGAATATTATTGCCAATAATAAGAAGATTGTTATAGAAGCTACAGATCCAGCTAATATTCTTTTGAGTAAGATTTTTTGTGGAGATGATGGTGATGCTGTTCCTGCATTTTATGATTGGTATGGTAATAAAGGTAATAAAGTACGTATTACAAATTCAAAGTTTGTGAAAATTCTTGGTTTACTTAATGTTCATAATATTGATGATATGGACCTTAATGTAGATTCACTTAAAGAGACTATTGAAACTGTAATTAAAAGAGAGATTACTGATATTGATGTAAAGAAACGTTATATGAGACAGAAAAAGCTTGTTCAACTTAAGTCTGATATTTTTCCTGATTTCATTTCATCATATAAACCAACTATTAAGACTCTTATCCTTAATGAATCTATTCTAGCTCTTAATGATATTAAGATGAAGGACTTACTTAAAGATTGTGATGAATTCAATGTAATATTACAGAAGGATCGTACAAAGAATGCTGATGTATTTAAAGGCCTCAATAAGTATATCGATAATTTAAATTTAGAGAAGTTATTCTAATATGGATAAAAGTTATTGGTTTGTTTCCTATAAAATAGGAGATTGTGTTCGTAATAATTATTTTGTTCTCGAAGATGATGTGTTTCATCTTCGAGACATTGAAAATATGATAGATGATTCTTATGAAGGATTAGAAAAATCTTTTTGTCAGGTCATTTATTATAAGCAAGTATCAGAAAAAGAATATATGATTAATAATCAGTAATAGCGTATGCCTTTATTTAATATGAATGATTCTGTGCCTAATAATGTTGCACAATTTGGTAATGCATTGATAAGATTGGATTCTGTAATGTCAATGGAATTTGATTGGA
>Ga0326512_10003393_pt1 | contig 11693 bp, 24 predicted proteins | sample 1_2617_0518_D_FD_203652 | JGI IMG/M metagenome (GOLD analysis project Ga0326512, IMG submission 203652) | Bovine rumen microbial communities from UC Davis, California, United States - 1_2617_0518 | ecosystem: Host-associated > Mammals > Digestive system > Stomach > Rumen | place: USA... | reverse complement strand
TTTGCAGAAGGTATGAAAGAGGCTTTAAATGAATGATTGTGTTTAAGGGGAAACCCTTAAACACAATCAAAAAATTTAAAAAAGTACTTGACAAACCGGAAAGTATCTGCTATAATAAAAGTACAAAACAAGAGAGGAGAATAAAACAATGACAAAGAAAAATGCAAAAATGATGGTATGGGTAGTCAGAAGCGAAGATTATTTTGGAAATGATGGTGTATGGGTAGCGGGTTCCGCTGAAAAGGCCGCGGAAATGGTACAGATTCTTCACAATGAAAATGGTGATGAATGGTATGAAGAGCAATATAATGAAGTGTTAAATACCATTAAAGAGCGGGATGAAGAAAATGGTGGCTATAGCTATCTTGAAGAAAATGGTATCAGCGTTATGAAACTTGCTATTAACGATTTCACAATGTAAAGAAAAATTAAAAGGTATGCAAAAAGCATACCTTTTTTTAAGTTATGGAGTTAGTTATTACTAACCAAAGTTAGTTAAAACTAACTGTTATTGCATTTTTTTATAATCCTAAACGATCAAAAGCTGTCCGAAAATTGTCAGACTATTAGCATTAGAAATAAAAATTTTCAGACTATTTCAAAACAAAAAAATTTTCATTTTTTCCTAAAAAACGCTTGACAAACATTCAAATATTTGCTATAATGAGCTTACAAACAAGAGAGGAGATAAAAAAATGTTTACAGTAAAAGTTAATTTTTTAAGGTTTGGGTTTACAATCGAAACAATAGAAGAAGCCGAACAGATATTTGCAGAAGCCTGTAAACAATATCCGAATGGTTATGTTGTAATCTATAAAGACGGATGGGCGGTTAAAGAAAAATTTTAAAAAACCGCTTGACAAATTAAACCGAATATGATATAATAAAGGCACAGAATAAGAAAGGAGATAAAAAAATGACTACAATGGAAAAGATTATAATAACAATGAAAGAACTGATTGCAAGCTATGAAGAAAATAAACTATTTTTTGGATCGTCGAAAGATATCGACGAATACAATGAAGATACTATTAGGAACATTTGTTATAAATATCATAAAGATACTGATTTATATTTAAAGTTTTTCCAGTTATTGCAGTAATAAAAAAGAAAGGGACTTGTAAGCAAGTCCTTTTTTTATTGGTTGCAAAGTTAGTAAACACCAACTGAAGTTAGTCATAACTAACTTGAATTTTTAATAACTAATCAAAGTTAGACATCATTAACCATAGTGAAAATAGGCTAACTAAAATTAGTTAATGCGAACTTCGGTTAGTTACAACTAACTCCAGTTTAAATAAACTAATCATAGTTAGTCATACCTAATTCTAGTTAGTGAAAACTAACTCTAGTTTACATAAACTAACCATAGTTAGTCAAAACTAACTTGAGTTAGTTAATACGAGCGGGCGCGCACGCGCAAGCAGGCCCGCTTTTTTCAGAATATTTCTACTATTTCACTTTTTGCGCTGAATTTTGCGAATTTTCAGACAATTTAGAAAAATCCGAAAATTCAGACAGTTAGTTATGACTAACTTAAGTTAAGCAATATAAACTTGAGTTAGTTATAACTAACTATAGTTCTTATTAACTAACTTGAGTTAGTTTTATCTAAAATTCATTAGTTATAATTAATAATAGTTAGTTATGACTAACTCAAGTTAGTTAATTATAATCTTAGTTAGTTATCACTAACTCAAATTAGACAAAACTAACTAAAGTTAGTGATAACTTACTTTCATACGTTAAAGTGTAAAAATGTTACAGAAATATTTCAAAAAAATTTCTTAAATTAGTGCTTGACAAAACCGGTATAATGCATTATAATTAAGGTACAAACAAAGAAAGAGAGGACAAAAAAATGAAGATTTACAAAGTTAGATATGAACAGCAGATTTGGGGAGCTTATGGAAGCGAATGGAAGATAGCTGGCTACTATCTTAATAAAGAGACTGCTGAACAGATCATAAAGCGCATTGATGAAGATGACTGGAGATGGCACGGCGTGATTGATGAAATTGAAGTAAATGAGGACTGAAAAGTCCTCATTTTTTTTTATAAAAAATTGCTGCGGAGTTAGTTAATACTAATAAAAATTTACATAAACTAACTCAAGTTAGTTATAACTAATTATGGTTTGCATAAACTAACTTAAATTAGTTAAAATTAACTACAGTTTATATTCATTAACTCCAGTTAATTATAACTAACTTAAATTTATATTAACTAACCCAAGTTAGTATTAACTAACCCGAGTTTATATCAACTAACTTGAATTAGTTAATACTAACTTCAGTTAGTTATAACTAACTGGAGTTCATATCGACTAACTCTAATTAGTTATAACTAACTGAAGTTAGTCATTTTGAACGGCCCGCGCACGCGCAAGCAGGGCCGAAAATTCAGAATATTCTGACAAGTCACGTTTTTTTTCGGGAATTGTCAGAATATTCTGACAGTTTCACAAATTTCCCGAAAACAGTCACTTGAGGCCAAAAATTTTCAGAATATTCTGACAATTCACATTTTTTCGGGCAATTTTCTGACAATTCAGAATTTTCTGACAATTCCCAAAATTATCTGACAGTTAGTCATAACTAACTCAAGTCAGTCAATCCAAATCTGGGTTAACCATAACTAACTCAAGTTAGTTGCTCCAAACCGAGATTAGGTATCACAAACTTAGGTTCATATCGACTAACTCACATTAGTCCTGCCAAACCGAGGTTAGTTAATACTAACTCAAGTTAGTTAGTCTATATCGGGGTTAGTCTCTACTAACTCAAGTTAATTTATCCATATCGGAATTAGTTAATATTAACTCAAGTTAGTTAGTCCAAACCGAGATTAGATATACCTTACTTTATCACACTAAAGTATGAAAATGTTACAGAAATGTTACAAAAAAGTTTCGTAAATTGGTACTTGACAGACCGGCTCACAAGTGCTATAATGGTCTTACCAAATGAAAGAGAGGTAACCACCATGATGAACCTTGCACTCTATAACAATATGATTAACCGTTACAATCAGGCAAGTTATACCCACAGCTATATCTTCGGATTTAACTACAAAGGTAACGTGTATATGGCAACGGTAGACGCGTCTGTACTGCCTGTTATCCTCACGCTTGATAAGGCAAGTCGGGGTGCGGGGTATGCGTTAAGGTTTAAACCAAACAACGCACAAAAGCTTGTTCTTCTTCCATATGCCGAACTGCTCTGTTCCGTCAAGTTCTTCAATGAAACATATACGGACAGCAAGTATAACCGCGGAGAGATCTTCGAAAAGCTTGTAACCGAAAAATTCGGTCAGGTTTGGGAAAAGGACAACGTTCCCTTTACAGAGGACGGAGACGTCACGGTGGACGGTATAGCCTATCAGATCAAATATGAAAAGGCTACCTTCTGCAACGAAAAGAGCCTTCAGAGCCTTACATAAAGGCTCTGATTTTTTGCTCTGGACCGACGCTAAAAATCTGCAAAAAACACTTGACAAAATGATTTTTATATGCTATACTTTATATATAACAAGAGAGAGGAAAAATTGATGACTAAAATTTTAGTATTCGATATGGATGGTACAATAACAGATCTTTATGGGGTTAAAAATTGGCTTCATATGCTTCAAAGTGAAAAGTCTGAACCGTATACACTTGCGAAACCTATTTATAATCCCGACGTGCTTAATTCTTTGTTGAGAATCTTAAAAGCACAGGGTTGGAAAATCATTGTGACCACATGGTTATCAAAAAACAGCTCTGATTCATATGCAGAAGCTGTCAAGACCGCTAAACTGAACTGGCTTAAAAAAGTACAGTTTCCATATGATGAAATCAATTTAGTTGCATACGGCACTAAAAAAACAAGCTGTACAGAAGCATATCATGGTTATCAGATTCTGATAGATGATAATGCAGACGTCCGCAATGAATGGACATTAGGCGCAACAATAGACGCAAATAAAAACATACTTGCGGATTTAGCAACCCTTATCTGCGCGGAATAAGGGTTTTGCCCGGGCGCCGACCGCAACAATTCTCAATCTATCTCTTGAAAATTTTTAAGAAAAAAAATAAAAAAATGCTTGACAAATATATATATTTATGATATTATATATATAACGAAAGATAAACAACACCTCACAAAAGAAAGGAAGTATACCTTATGAATACTGTTATGATTATCGACACTGAAACTGCAAATTCTATTGAACAGCCGTTACCTTATGATTTCGGATGGGCAATAGTAGATATTGAATCAAGTACAATTTTAGTTGAACGTTCTTTTGTAGTTGCGGAAATTTTTTTGGATTCTGATTTGATGGCAACCGCATATTTTGCGGAAAAAATTCCCTCTTATTGGGCAGAAATAAAACAGGGGACAAGACAATTAAAAACCTTCCTGAATATTCGAAAAACTTTATGGGCGGATATGAAAAAATATGATTGTTATCAAGTAGGGGCTTATAATATGAGTTTTGACAAGAGAGCAACAACTAACGATACCCGATATATTACAAGTTCATTCTTGCGGTGGTTCTTCCCTTATAAAACGCAATTTTTCTGTATCTGGAATATGGCTTGCACAAGTTTTTTAAGTTCTGCGGAATATATCAATTTTGCTATCGCTAATCATTTTGTTTCTGAATGTGGAAACATTCAGACTTCCGCTGAATGTGCATACAGATTTTTGAAAAATGACGTTAATTTTTCAGAAAGTCATACAGGTTTGGAAGATGTTCGAATTGAGGTTGAAATCTACCTCTATTGTTTGAAAACTGGTGATGAAAATATGAAAAATTCAATTTCAACTTGTTGCTGGCGGGAAGTTCAGAAATCTCGGAAAAAGTTAGGTAGCCTTGCCTAACTTCCGCCCGGGCCAAATTTTCTGACAATATACCCCCAATTTTACAAAAAGTCTTACTTGCTTTTTTAAAAATTTTATAGTATAATAGTCTTACAAGAAAAGGAAAAGCAAGCACCCCCACAAAAAATAAAAAATAAAAAAATTAAAAAAGTGCTTGACAAACAAAACTTCTTGTGCTATAATAAAGGTACAGTAAAGGAAAGGGCACAAGCCCCCAATAAAAGAAAGGAAGTATGATTATGACAAACATGACTTATGCACAGGCTCTGACTATCGCTATTGACACTGTAGCAGATGAAACCGTAAAGGAAAAGCTCACCGCCCTGAAAGAACAGCTTGCAAAGCGCAAGTCGGGAACTAATAGCAAAAAGGCGGAAGAGGTTTCCGCAAGGGTTGAAAAACTCTATGCGGAACTGCTTGCACTTGACAAGGCGGTGACCATTACGGAACTGCTTGCCAATGCTACCGATGAAGAAGTCGCGTCCTTTACCAATCAGCGCGCAAGCGCCCTTATGAAGAAACTTGTTGATGAAGGCAAGGTTGAGAAAACCATGGAAAAGCGTAAGGCTTATTTTAGGGCGGTGGCGGTGTAAACCGCTACCCCCAATAAAAAAGAGGAGGATAACGAATGTTATACAAAATAAACAATCGTACAATAACCATCCCCGATAAAGATATTGAAAATTTTATGAAACGGCATGAATTGTCAGAAGATGAAGCAATTCAGCTGTGGTTGGAAGATAATGATTATCTGGAAAATGAAACTGTTAATGAATTGACAGAAAAAGCAAAAACTATTCGTCACTATGAACAGTCCGCAACAAAAGAAAGAAAGAAAACAGTCAGAGAACGGAAAGTTGATACAGAAAAAGAATATTTGCTCAATATTCTGATAAATACTATTAATCAGCAGGATTGTATAGAATCTGTTAAAAATGAAGCTGAATTTTCCTTTAGTCACGGCGAAAATTCATATACTGTAAAGTTAATTAAGCACCGCCCGCCTAAGAAGTAAGACGGCGGGCCCGGGCGCAGTCAATAGGTAAAGTTACTAAAAATAAAGTTTGTTTTTGGTTATTTTGCCTATTGTTTTTTATACTCAATCTGCTATAATAGTAAATGTCAGAGGGAAAGAGATAGCAACACAATTAAGTAAGGTGGTTGAACGTGCTACGCGCCGTTTGATTATTTGAAAGACAGAAAGCTGAAAAAAATTAAAAAACCTCTTGACAAACACCTCACACTGTGTTATAATAAAAGCACAGTAAAGAAAACAAATCCCTATAAAGAAAGGAAGAATGCACTATGACTAAGAGAGAAATGTTTGTTACCCTTGCTACCCTGAATGATGTTGTCGCAAGGCCTGAACTTGTTGAGTTCATCAATCATGAGATTGAACTACTGGATAACCGCAAGGTTTCCTCTTCCAAGCCTACCAAAACTCAGAAAGAAAATGAGCAGATTTTGGTGGTGATTAAGGATGTACTTGCTTCTATTGGTACTCCTTGCACCGTAACAGAGATGATTGCGGATGATCGTCTCAACACCTACACCAACCAGAAAATTTCTGCACTTCTGCGGAAACTGGTAGAAAAGAACGAGGTTGTCAAAACCATGGACGGGAAGAAAGCAAAGTTTTCCCTTGCCTAATAAATGCGGGGCACCCCTTCGGGGGTGCGCCCGGGCCAAAAAAGTTCATTTTCCTATTGACAAAATAATAAAAATATATTATAATATACTTATCAAAAAGAAAAAGAAAGGGGATTTTAAAATGACAAACGTAAGCTATGATATCATGTATAAAGGTTCGATTGTTTCTAACGTTAAAACTTACGCGGAAGCTAAAAAGGCTTGCGAAACTAATGGTTCAGGTTGGACTTACAAGCCTGTGTATACTGATTACAATCCTGAACAGACTCCCGAATATAAAAAGTATTGCGCAGATCGCATTAACAAAATGCGTATGAGGTCAGGCCTTGCCTGATCTTTGCGCCCGGGCCAAACTTTTTCAAAAAAACGCTTGACAAGCAATCATTTATATGCTATAATAACATTATCAAAAGGAGAAAGGAGAAACCTAATGTTTGAAATTAATTTTGCAGAAAAACGTTGTGTTATTATTCACTTTGATAATGATCTTGAAGATCATCACTTTGAAGTAACTCCCGCGACACATGATGTAATTCGTGCTCATGCTGAATTCATAATGAATGAATATGGTATGAGTAAAGCGACTATTTGTGATGAAAGCACTGGTAAGATTATTTTTATGCTTAAAGAATCGTAATGTTTTATTTACCCTTGCATTCCGCAAGGGTATTTTTTATGCCCGGGCCAAAAAACTACTTGACAATTTTTATTTTTTATGATATAATTATTTTATCAAAAGAAAGGAAGAAAAACAAATGAGTAGAATTATCTTTTTAGCAATCTTATTCGCTTGGTTACTTATTGGATTTATTGGTTTAATGATGGTTGCGGAAGAAAGAAAATGCAAATGTAATTTTGCTATGTTAGTTTTTATCCTTTTGATACCATTTCTTCCCTTTATTACAAATGCGTGCGGGCTATAAAGTTTGCCCGGGCCGCGTTAAAAACTTAACAAAGATTTTTTGAAAAAACGCTTGACTTTTTCGCTGACTTATGGTAATATAATATTGTCAGTGAGAGAGAAACGGGAACAAGCCAAGGGGTTCCGAAAAAACTCTAAAAAAAAATAAAAAAGTCCTTGACAAAAGAAACCAAATGTGCTATAATAAAAGCACAGTAAAGAAAACAAAACTTCACAAAAAAAGGGAGAATGAATTATGACTAAGACTATGACTTATGTAAACGCTATTGACTCTGCACTTAACGGAACCATCACCGAGGAAGTTCGCGAGAAGTTGGAAGCCCTCAAGGCTCAGCTTGAGAAGCGCAACAGCGGTTCCCACAAGCCCACCAAAGCACAGCTTGCAAATGCTGACCTCAAGGGTGATATCCTCGCCTTTGTTGGTGACACTGGTGCGGTTCGTGCTATGGATGTCGCTGGCAAGTTTGAAATCAGCGGTCAGAAGGCTTCTGCTCTTCTGAAACAGCTGGTTGATGGCGGTCTGCTGACCAAGTATGCTGAAAAGCGTGTAACCTATTTTAAGATTGCGGATGCTGAGGTTGTGGGGGATTAACCCCACCTCCTCGGGCTTGCGCTCGGGCAAAAAAAGTTATAACTAACTTAAAAAAACGCTTGACAAATCCTTGCTTATCTGTTATAATAAAACTATCAAAAGCAAAGAGGTGAAAAGAATGAACAGTTATAAATTATATTCAAGATTAAAAGACCATGAAACTGTTCTCGAACTGTGGGGCGCTTCCACCAAACATCCTGATTCAACCTTTTATTTTTCTGATTTTCATTTAAGTGAATGGTTTCAGCCTGAAGATCAGACAATACCGTGGATTTTTGAATGTGCAAGCAAATTAAATTTTCCTTACCATGCTTATGCTTTAGCAAGATGGGCGTGTAATGCCTATGAAAGTGCAAGGGGTTGGACGGACTGACCCTTTATGCCCGGTCATTTTGCTATTCATCATAAATATCAAAAGAAAGGATGTAATAATATGTTATTTACCACAAAAAATAATATGTTAAAACTGTTGTATCGCGGACTCTGGTTATCAGCAGATTTTGAACGCACTCTGCACATTAGATACCCGGGCGCATTTGAAACTCTTAAACGCAATGATGATTTACTATCTGATGAAGATTTGAAAAAAATGGTGGAACTGTTAACAGAATATTCTGATTTTGATTGAATGAACCGACCTCCGCCCGCAGTAACAATTCTCACATAAAAATTTAAAAAACCGCTTGACAAATGCTCAACTATCTGTTATAATGATCTTACAAACAAGAGAGGAGATAAAAAAAATGAAGATTGTCATCAACCGTTGCTTTGGTGGTTTCTCTGTTTCTGATGCTGTTGTTGAAGCATTACATCTTGATTCTGCTTGGGCAGATGTGGAGCGTACCGATCCGACTTTGATCGCAATGGTTGAGGAGGATGCGAGAGCCGCTTCTGGTCTTTTCGCGCAGTTGCGTGTAGTTGAAATTCCTGATGCCGCAACTGATTACAGACTTCAGGATTACGACGGTGCAGAAACTATAATCTATGTACTCGATGGAAAGATTCACTATGCAGGGTGAATCTTTCTTGGCCCGGGCATTTTTAGTTATAACTAACCACAAAAATTTTTTAAAAACTGCTTGACAAAACCTTTTTTATCTGCTATAATAAAACCATCAAAAGAAAAGGAGATAAAACAATGCAGGACTTAATTAACCTTTATTTCTATTATCTTGATATGGCACGTGAAACTTTCTTAGGTACTACGGAAGAAGAATTAAGTAAGCATTATCAGTTTCGTATCTTAATGAGACAGCTCCGCAATATTATAAAAGATGAAATGGAGGATTGAAAATGAATAAAGTTGTGTATTGTCCTGTGAATGGTTGGGATTGCCCCTATTATGATGCTAATGGTTGTTGTATGATGTATCCTGACAGTGATCCTTTAAAAGAATGCGATGATTTCGCTACTTTTTGGGATGAGAGCGATGATTATGTTGTAGACCTCGATGAGGATGAAAATGAGGAGCCCGCAGATATTGATAATGATTGTGGTTTTGATCCTTATCTTGGATGCTTTACAGACGACTGTTGAAGTCGTCTGTAAATTTACCCGGGCGCGGTTAGTCTAATCTAACTTGAAAAAAAATAAAAAAAATGCTTGACTTTCTGCGTAATATGTGTTATACTTAATAATGTCAAGGGGAGAGATAAGCGAGTGAGCGCTCCTCGGTTTCGAAAGCCCTGCACCTGCTGCAGTCCCGCTAATAGAAAGAAAAAATCTTAAACCCCTTGACAAACAAAACAAAATGTGCTATAATAAAGGCACAACAAAAGAAAGGGAGAATAATTATGACTAAAAGAGAGATGTTCGTAGCTATTGCCAACATTGCCGAGGTTGCTTCCAATCCTGAGATGGTCGAGTTCATCAATCACCAGATTGAGCTTCTTGACAATCGCAAGAGTGCAGAAAAGAAGCCTACCAAAGTGCAGACTGAAAATGTCGCAATCAAGGATACCATCGTTCAGGTTCTTGCGGATGCTGGCACTCCCCTCACTGTAACTGAGATGATTGCAGATGCTCGTTTGAGCGTATACACTAACCAGAAAATCAGCGCACTGCTTCGGCAGATGACTGACAAGGTGGTTAAAACCATGGACGGAAAAAAGGCGAGGTTCTCCCTCGCCTGATCCCCGCATTTTAGTTATCAGCACCCCACGCGCCTCTTAACAATGCGTACCCCGCGGGGTCGCGCCCGGGTAAACTTTAAAAAATGCTTGACAATCAACCGCAGATGTGTTATAATTAAATCATCGAAAGGGGGATATAAAAATGAGTATGATTAAAGCTATTAAACATGGGCGCGAACACCGTAAACCCTACACTGGAAGTAAAGCAATTGACCCCGCTTGCCGCAATCATGGCGGTTGCCCTTGGTGTGAAATAAACCGTAGACATAAGTTTATTGTTGCTGAACTAAAAGCAATGGCTGAACTGGATGAATACACAATAGGAGAATGAAATGAAAAAGAATGTTTTTAGTTTTGTAATTATTTGTTTTTTAATCACCGTTTGGACATGCGCGGTGGCTTGTATTATGTATAACAAAGCGCAGACTGCAGAACAGTACACCACCCGCTTTTATCCTTTATCTACTTCTGTTTACCATGTTAGTTATGCTACTGATACAGTAACAGTAATTGACGGATTAGGTAACCTTTGGCAATTCAAAGGAGCAGAAGATTGGGCAATTAAAGATATTTGCGCTTGTCTAATGGATTCAAATAACACTTCTGATATTTCAGATGATACAATAGTAAAAGTCAAATATTCAGGTTCATGGGGTTGCGGTGAGTAACCCCTAACTCGCCCGGGCCCGCTCTACAAATTGATACTTGACAAGTTAATCCCTATGTGGTATAATGATCTCAATGAAAGGGGGTTTCGCTATGACATACACATTAGACAATGGTAGAACTATTCAGATTCCTGACGCTGACATTGAAAGATTACAGAAAAATCATGGTATCTCTTATAATGAAGCTGTTTACACATGGCTTGTTGATGAAGAGTACATCAATGATGAAACTGTTGATGAATTGTCTGAAAAAGCGAAGAAAAATCGCATAACTGCCACAATTCATGAAGCAAAATCACAAAAGAATGAGAAAAAAGAAAGAAAACCGCGTGAAAAGAAAGAAAATCCGCTTAAAAAACAGATAATTGCAGGCATGCACGACTATTTTTTAGATGAAATTGGTCATATTTTCCCCAAAGATACTACAATTACTATCACAAATGATGAAAAGTATATTGATTTTGTCATTGAAGGAAGAAAATTTACATTAAATTTAGTAGAACATAGAGAAAAGAAAGCAAAATGATGCGGTCGCCGCATCATTTTTTATTTTAATCTGACAATTTGTTCGGCGCGCGGTCCATCGACCCGCGCCGAATTATACCAAAATTTTCCACCTTTGTCAAGTTTTTTTCTCCAAAATCTTCCACAAAAAAATCACCTAAATTTTCCCGAAAATTGTCTATTCTACCTATTGACAGCGCGCGCCTTCCGTGGTATAATCTATTCGGGGGGCGCTTCCCGCTTCATCACTTTAAAGCGTTACACTTTAAAGCACTAAAGTAAGGCACTAACACTTTAGCACGTTAAAACGGTGAAACTTTACAGCGTCAACGCATTAAAATTTTAACGCACTAAAGC
>Ga0326512_10003392_pt1 | contig 11696 bp, 15 predicted proteins | sample 1_2617_0518_D_FD_203652 | JGI IMG/M metagenome (GOLD analysis project Ga0326512, IMG submission 203652) | Bovine rumen microbial communities from UC Davis, California, United States - 1_2617_0518 | ecosystem: Host-associated > Mammals > Digestive system > Stomach > Rumen | place: USA... | reverse complement strand
CCTTCCAAGCAAAATCAACTTCATTAGGCTCATAGCATACTTCTCTTCCATACCTAACCCATCCTTTACCAATCTTTAGCATTTCCTCTATAAATTTGTATGGAGTCATAGGTGGTTGGAAGAACATTCTCTTTATCTGTAATTTCCTATTGTGCTTCCTAGCCCAATACATAAAGAGTTTGAAATTCATAATGTGGTTTTGAATCTTTTTGTCAGATACACCCCTACAATGGATGCTAGTTGTAAATAACTTCCAAAATAGCTTAGTACCTTCTGTGCCCATTCTTCCTAAATCGTTCATCTGCTTTCCTTTTTCGTTCTGCTACCATTTGATAATAAGCTTCCCTATCGACTTTTTTCACAGCAAGCTCATTATCCCTCACCTCTTTCATTTCTTCAGCTCTAGACTTCTGGAAATAGTCGTAAATCGTAACATTCACATCTGTTAATGTCCTCTCGAATATCTCCATTATCTTATCCCTATCTCCGTTTCCATCAAAACGACTTGCTCCTAGCAATGTGGTGGCAATATTCTTACCTTTATATAAAATATTAACTAATGATAGACATTTTTCAAGACTTTCATAGGATAAATAATCTTTTTGGATGTCTGGTCTGAAGTTGCCCTTACAAATGAAGCAAAGGCAAAATTTTGGGTCTTTCTCATGCTCACACTGAACAATTGTTCCCAGTTTATCAGGGTCGCCATATTTCGTTTCTAGATTTTTGTTATAAACATAGGGATAATTTAACATGACTTTAAGCTGTATTCCTTGGGACATCGTACAATAAGTATTAGTCCCAATTAATACAGCTTCATATTCATCTACATGCTCGAATAAATCAACATCCTTTATTACGTTAATCATTATTCAAATCCCACAATTCTCACTTTATTTCTGCTAGTTTCTCTAACGCAAGGATTATATACTGGTCCTTCTTCGCATGGTGCTATTGCACAACCTTCTTCTCCTTCCTCACAATCATTAGACTCGGTGGCTCCAGAGTTGAAACCAATCCTCTTGGCTGCGTCTTCAGTAACTTTAACCTTTCCATCCTTTTTGATAAGTTCTTCAAGTCTTTCGAATAATTGAACTTCAGAGAATCCATCCACATAAATACCTTGAATAACTTCTTTCAAGAAATCAAAGGTATAACCCTCTGTCTTCTTAACATATCTTTCAATGTCATTTTTAACTTTCTCGTCATTCACATCAACACCACTATCAGACAACTTATTGGTGATATATGCCCTTCTAACTTCAGCGTTTGGCTTTTTATATTCGATAACAAGATTAAACCTACTTGGTCTGCAAGTAAATCTTTTCTCAAGAATCTCTGGATAATTGGTTGTTGCAATAGTCACAACATTATCGAATTGCCCATTACCGTCCAATAGTTGTAAAAGCATTGCTGAATAATAATCATCCCTCGCCAAACGTTCAAAGTCCTCAATGAGAGTTATCACCTTACGATTAGGCTCAATGCTTCTAAGCCTCTCCATACAAGAACTATAACTGTTCAATTCATCTGTATTGTCAATGCAGATAACTACTCCATTATAATCATCAATGAGGGTTTTACAAATAATATTAATGAGTGAGGTCTTACCATTTCCTGGAAGTGAGTACAGTAATATATTCCTTTTATATACTTGTCCAAACTGCCTATAACGTTCCTCTGATTTCCAAAAACGATGAATATCATCCAAAATGCTTATTTGGATTTCATTAGGTAATACATATAACTTCGGCATTACAATTTCTTTACTAGCGAAGAAATATCTGCCATTGTATCTATCCCATATAGGTTTATAGAAGCCACTAGGTAATGTTTCCTTTGTAACACCTATTGGTTCATACATATTACCATTTTTCTCGTAACGTGTGTAATTTCTCTCTTTGGTTTCCTTTTCTTGTTTTGCCATAAATATAATAAGTTTATTTGAAATGTTCTTGTTTCTTCAACTCTTCTATGAGCTTTCTTTCATTGTCATTAAGCGTTTTCGGTACTGTTACGCTTACAATACCTATCATATTTCCTGGTGAACCAATCGTATTACCATACCTAGGTAATCCATACCCCTTAAATCTTAACTCACTACCACTGCTAGTTCCTTGAGGAATCTTAACTTTGATAGTCTTACCATCCAAGGTGTTGATTTCCTTTGTACAACCAAGCATGGCTTCTATAACATTAACATTAAGGTCAAACACAAGGTCTCTTCCTTGTTTCTCGAATACATCGTGTTCCTTAATTTCAATTGTAACAATTAAACTACCATTTGTACCCTTTCCATGTGGCGAAGCATTACCAAGACCTGCATATTCAATCTGCATTCCATCTTCTACACCTCTTGGAATGGTAAATGATATTTCTGATGTTGAATTCTGAACAACACCATGACCATTACAGTATTTACATGGATTTTCAATTATATATCCACTGCCACCACAAGTAGGACACTTGCAATGTATCATAAAACCATTTGGGTCAAAGGCTGTTCCTGTACCGCCACAAGTCTTACAAGTCTTTCTGCGAGACTCGGCAGTCATTCCAGTACCATTACAATGTGTACATGGTTCAAATCTCTTAATCCTAATCTTCTTTGTACACCCATTCATAACCTCTTCAAGTGTGAGTTTCATGTTGATTCTAATATTCCCACCCTTGATTGGTTTATCTTGCTGTTGATTGAATCCAAAATCAAAATCTGCAAATGGATTACCACGCATATGGAAATGCTTAAATATGTCATCCATATTCATATGAGCAAAATCTGGTCCTCCATTTGTGTGGAATTCAAACTTACTCTTAGGATTGTCATATTCCTTGCGCTTTGCCTCATCACCCAAGACCTCATAAGCTTCTGCTATTTCCTTAAACTTAGCTTCAGCTTCCTTAGAACCATTATTACGGTCTGGATGCCACTTTACACTAAGCTTACGGAAAGCTTTCTTAATATCGTCTTGAGAAGCACTTTTATCAACACCAAGAATCTTATAATAATCCTTTGTATCAGCCATTATTCTTATCTTAAGTTATAAACCTTTTTGCAAAGATATATTTTTTATTTTTAATTTCCAAATAAAATTGATAAAAATCTGAGAGACTTGTTGGGTAAAGCCCCTCAGATTTGAAAAAATATTTTAACAACCTCGCCAAGTCTTATACTTCCTCGAATTCAGCATCTTGAACATCCTCTGTAGAAGCTGTGGCAGAGTCAAAATCATTTGGCTGTTGTGCAGTGTTCTGCTGCTGATTCTGACCATAAACACGCTGAGAAACGTTTTGCCATACCTCATTAATAGATGTCTCAATTTCAGTAATCTTATTCACATCCTTTGCGCTAACAGCACTCTTCATTTGAGCAATAAGTTCCTCAATCTTATTTTTCTCTTCCTCAGTGATATTATCCTTCTGTTCCTCAAGCATCTTCTCTTGTGTGAAGATAATTGTATCACCCTTATTGACAGCTTCAGCAGTTTCACGCTCTTTCTTATCAGATTCAGCGTTAGCTTCTGCCTCTGCTTTCATGCGCTCAATCTCTTCCTTAGACAAGCTGCTAGAACCCTCTACACGGATTGATTGTGCCTTTCCAGTACCCTTATCAGTAGCGCTTACTTCGATAATACCATTAGCATTGATACTAATCTTAACTGCAATCTGAGGAATACCACGCTTTGCTGGAAGAATACCAGTTAAGTTAAACCTACCAATTGACTTATTTTGCGAAGCCATTGGGCGATTACCTTGCAAGAGGTTGATTGTTACCTCAGTCTGATTATCTGCTGCGGTTGAGAACACTTGTTCCTTATCGCAAGGAATGGTAGAGTTTGCATCGATAAGTGTTGTCATAACGCCACCAAGAGTCTCAATACCAAGATTAAGAGGGGTAACATCAAGCAATACGATTTCTCCAACGCCTTCCTCACCTCCAAGCACAGCACCTTGGATACATGCACCAAGAGATACAGCCTCGTCAGGATTAACTGCCTTTGATGGCTCTTTTTGGAATACGCTCTTTGCAGCCTCTACAACCTTTGGAATACGTGTAGAACCACCAACAAGGATAACCTCGTCAATATCCTTTACCTCAAGTTTAGAAAGCTTCAATGCCTCATTACAAAGGTCAACAAGCTTCTTATACAGAGGCTCAATCAACTGCTCAAATTTAGCACGTGACAATGAAGCTACAAAGTGCTTTGGAGTTCCATTTACTGGAGCCAAATACGGCAAGTTAATCTCAGTTGACATTGCAGTAGAAAGCTCAATCTTAGCCTTTTCAGCAGCCTCCTTAATACGTTGCATAGCCATAGAGTCAGTACTTACGTCAGCACCCTCTTGCTTCTTAAACTCTTCAACCACCCAATTTACGATTGCTTGGTCAAAGTCCTCACCTCCAAGGTGTGAATCACCATTGGTTGAAATAACCTCGAATACACCACCACCGAAGTTAAGGATTGATACATCTGAAGTACCACCACCGATATCATATACAACGATATTCATGTCCTTATCTGACTTATCAATGCCATAAGCAAGTGCAGCAGCAGTTGGCTCATTTATGATACGCTTTACGTTAAGCCCAGCAATTTGTCCAGCCTCCATAGTGGCTTTACGTTGGTCATCGTTAAAGTATGCTGGAACCGTAATCACAGCTTCACTTACCTCAGTACCAAGATAGTCCTCGGCTGTCTTCTTCATCTTCTGCAAGATGGTTGCTGAAATCTCTTGTGGTGTGTACTTGCGATTATCAATGCTTACACGTGGAAAACCACCTTCATTAACAACATCGTAAGTTACACGTTTTGCTTCATCTGCAATGTTAGCAAATGGCATACCCATGAAACGCTTGATAGCGTACACAGTATTCTTAGGGTTAGTAATAGCTTGTCTACGTGCAGCATCACCAACCTTACGCTCACCATCCTTAAATCCTACAACTGATGGAGTTGTACGATTGCCTTCACTATTAACAATAACAGTAGGCTGACCACCTTCAAATACTGATACGCAAGATGTTGACGTACCAAGGTCAATTCCAATAATCTTTCCCATAAAATTATTATTTATTTCCTATTTATTATTTTACATTATTTTCTCCCAACAAGGCTCAAGCTCCCCTTGTTCATTCTGAAATGGCAACATCTGTCTTATTTGAAATAGGTTTGGTTCACCGTATTCCAATTTCATACCTCTACCAACCTTTACAAACATGGGGCACACTTGTTTTTCAACTACATTTTCACAACACCATTTTAATTCCAAGTCTCCACTTTCATAAACAATCAAAACGTTCTTTGAACCTTTTATACTACTATCTGAGACATATATTTCCCTTACATCCCCTTGCAAATTATGTGCCATATTCATAATAAATTTCAGTCTTGTGCAAATATATGAAAAAAAATTGAGATAGCAAAATACTATCCCAATCTTTTAAGCTTTTTTAATACAAGGTATACTTTTAAGGCAAAAATTTCTCAATATTCTCAATCACATGATTTAATTTTGTCACCAACTCTGCCATAATTGCATCTTCTGTAAGCATTGTGACATTAGTTGTCTCAAGTGAACCAAGGTCATAACCCTTTTCTATTCTAGCTTTTGCAATTTCTACGCCAACCTCTTCGTCAAATGTGTCAGATGGGTGACAAATTGACATACCTAGTGTCAGTCTTCTCTTCATCTGCTTAACCTTATATTTAAGTTCACCCTTGACAAAGTTTGTTGGCTTTGTCTCAACGTCAACAATCTCAGTCACCTCAGTATTCTCTCGTGACTGCTCAAACTTTCCTACGACAGTAACTACATGCTTCTTCCGTCCTGTCTTCGCAATTCCATAAACATGGAAGTACTTTACTCTTACATTATTCGCCATAACTATATAGTTTTTAGTTTTATTATTCCTTCATTGATGATTCATACTCCCTATCCCTTCTCTCAATCTCATCAAACGGAGAAACACCTTGAGGTAGGGTAGTTATCTTTTCAAATCCGTTTTCCTCTGTTATAAGTGATTCATTTTCAGCAACACATCCTTCGTATCGTTCACCATATGAACCACTCATCTTCTTAGTGCTTGGGTCTAAGTCTCCCCAACCAACAGAATGTGCATTACCAATTGGTTCAACGAAGTATCGCTTTCCAGTTACCTTGGACTTTACGATAAAACGCCCAGTATTATCACTATCCTTTAAAAATCTAGTTTTATCCATAATTAGAATTGGTTTTTAGTTATCTTTGCTTTCCTAACATACTCTGGATTAGTAATCAAGTCCTTAAGCATACTATTATAATATGTTGGCGCTGGTCCTCCATTTACCCAAAATTGTCCTCTGAAATAAATGATTTCACTTCCCTCTGGAAGTGTACCTTCGTTTGCTTTAAAGGGTTTGATTAAAATGTACTTCTCATTCATAATTTAACTTTGTTTAAAGTGGCACTTATATACTCTAATATAGGTGTCATTATTTTATCAACTTCAGCCCAATCGACATGAGGTCTATTACAACCTTCTAGCCATTTGACTGGTGTGTTGACATTACGGTCATCAATGCAGAACACTGCAAAGCTCTTTGTGACCTCTTTATGATTTTCATCCACAATCTGTCTTGGGTTCTTTCTTAAACTATAGAGTTTTACACCTTCTTTTTCAAGAGTTATTAAAGGTTCTTTTAATAATTTATCATTTCTCATTGAATTAAGAATCCAACCAACATTATAATCCTTAGTCCAACGTTTCATAACCTCAAATGCTTCATAGTTTATATCCATTGTTCCATCTTCCCAACAAGAACACTTAGTAAGTGTATAGTCCCAATCAACCTCAATCGGGATTATCCACCTACCATCTTCTGTTCTTTCACTATAAAACAAAATCTCGTCAACTATTCCATTATATCTTTTATCCATGCCTCAATTTTATCTCTCTTATAGGAGGTTCTACAATATCACGTGGATATTCTGTCTTTCCATCCTCATATTGTTTCAAGTTATATTTCTTCCAATAAGCGTGATTAAGTTTTCCCAATACACCATAATTTAATATAGTTGTATAATCATTTCTATCTTCATAATCAACATCTATATCATGGTCTTGACAATATCTATAAATAAATTCACCAAATGCTCTTGAACGAGACATCCCAGCTCTACAATGTATATCAAAACTTTCAACACCTTTATTTATATTGTCCTCAATGAATTGAAGTGCTTTTTCAGCTTGACCAATTCTCATGGTTTTGAAGTGATGACCATCATATATTACATCATCTGAAATATCGTCAAAATCAAGATTAAGAACATTTGGATGGTCTTTGAAAAAATGCCTTGTATCACCCTCATCCAAATAATATTCAAGACACTCTGGAGTTCCTATAATTGAAATAAAAGCCTTATTCTCGTTCTCTATGTTATCATCATTCAACCCCATTTTCTTCATCTTCTCATCGAACAAATAATGAGAAAGAACTATTATCCTAATCTTAGCCATTTCATTATCTTTATTTTATATAACCACTTGAGACTCTTTAAAAGTCTTATAACTGCTTCTTTAGCAGCCTCTTCATACGTATCACCATGTACCCAAAAACCAAATGAAGCATGACTATCATTGAGTTTTTTGAAATTTGTAATATAGATTTGATGTACTATATCACTATTTTCACTAAAATCCCAATCAGTTATCTTGCATGGTCTTTGAAGTATCTTTTTCTCAATCTTAACATTGGTTAAACTAACCAAACTATCTAAAATTTTACCAAACATAATTATTTGCTGTTGAAATTGTCCAAGTACTAGTTATATTCGTATTGTAATAATATGTGTCTGAGTAATATATATTAGACTTCCTTTGCCTTATCTCATAATCAATTACCCTTACAATACCAAATCTAAATCTTTGTATCTTCGTGAATTTGTTTTTTAAACCTCTGTATGCTAAATTTAACATATCACATTCATTATCGGTATATTTCCTATAATATTTGATTTCATTTTCGACAACGAAACTACCAAATTTATTTTTCAGATTTTCAAGGCGTATGGTAATCTCATTTAAATCATATTTTTTAACAGCTCCCATAATTCTTAGAATTTCTTTAAATCATCCCACTTCTCAAAACCCTTTCTAAGTTTTTTTATTGCTTTCCTAAATACCACATAAAAATAACTCGATGATACTAATGTCAAAAACAACGTACTTATAAAACTACCTAAAAATATCTTCTCTTTTGTTTTCATCTTAATTTATAATGTTTCTCTTAATCTATCTGTAACACTTTGTAATGGTATTAACTCGTAACTACCATCATCCTTTAACCATACTATTCTTCTTGCTATCACTTTTAAACCAATGTCCTCAAGTGGTAGTTGGTAGCATGAAAGCTGTAGTGTGTAATATGAAAGTGGCTCTTCGTATAAGTCACCGAATGGTGGCAATAGGAATTTGCCATTTTCCCTACTGAAATCCTTTCTTAATTCCTTATTGGTCTTGAAGTCAAATATACAAAGACCACTGTTTTCATCATCAGTAGGGTCTTTATAGTAGAATAGAATATCAAATGTTCCACAATAATTCTGCTTCAAATTGGTAAGATTAGTATTCTTTCCAGTGTATACCTTTGTTTCAGCCAATACAAAGTGAAGATTTGGATTCAATTCATCATAGAACTTGAGCACTGATTCCTCCTTTGGACGTGTTGGAATAAGCCAAGCCTTCTCCTTAACGTATTTTGGTTTGCATGACTCTGGCAAGAACTCTGGGTGTCCATTTCTTAACCATCCCAAGCCCTCACCATATTCATGGGTCAATGTTCCACTTGTTGTTGCCTTGAGGTTTGTGAACTTCCACTGGTCTAGCCAATACTGTGCTGTTTCTCCGTGTTTCTCAGAATACCTCTCTGCTTGTTCCTTGTCATTGAATGGGTATTGACAGAAGTTATGTGTCACTTCTGATACTGAGGGTAGTTGTTGTCCATTAAGGAAATACTTATGTCCTTCCTCTATAAACGTTAGGTCTTTAAATTCCTTAAGTATCTTATTTCGTATATCCGTTACCTCTTTAGGTTCTCCTTCTACTACTATTTTCTTAGCCATTATTCGATAATTTATTGCAAATATATATAAAAAATATTAAAAAAACAAATAAATTAATAATAAAATGAAAAAAAAAAAGAGTAACCATCTCTGATTACTCTCTTTTTCATTATTAAGGATTGTTCTGTAGGAATATAGTACCCTTATCACTAGCATCAGTTGGATACTTTCTTACTCCATTAGTATTAACATAACTCCAAGTAACATCAATTGGGGCTACTTCAGGCGCTGACAACCCAGTCAGTGCTGTTGCCCACAACTCATATCCACCACTAGATTTAGCAACCACATCATGCTCTAAGTCTATTAAGAATGCACTAGTATGTAGTGTGCTCATCTCTATTCTACAGCATGTAGACGATGAGGATGGAATAGAGTTCTGAAGTTCACCTATCTTCTTTCTTTCTCCAGGACTGAATGCTATAGGAGATGTATCTGTTGCTCCACCTTGAGTGTGATTTAATATAAAGTCATATGAACTATCGTTACATATTTGTGTTGAGCTTGTTACTGTTATTGTAACCAATGTCGTTGAAGTGGTTATTGTGGTTGGATTAATTGTTGCCTCACATAATTCGTTAGCATCTGTATAAACTCTAGCTTTATAAATTCTACCGCCAATCAATTCTTCTTCATATTCTATAATCTTTGAAGAGCCATCTAATGTTATATTTACATCATTAAAAGTATAATTCCATGTTTTTTCTAAAACAAACTTGGTAGCAGTATTTCCAAGTGTAGTTACACCATCACCTCTAACAATCTCTGTACGTATGGAATATGTAGGTGTAGGCGTAGGAGGTTTTGGCACTGCGTCTTGTACAATAGTAAACTTTTTAGTACAGCCATCAGTTAAACTACTATTTCTATAGTGAGCAACCGCCTTGATAGACCTAGTTGTTGATTCTGTATTAGGGTCAGCTGAGAAATAACATAAAACATGACTACCGTCATATTCCTTTGTTACTGATGGATTAATTACTGGGTGTGATATTCCATCACTATCGAAAGTGAAAGTGACAGTACCATTACAAGGCGAATCCTCTAGCGACTTTTCATAACGAACAGAATAGCCATTAGCAGTTCCATCTGCTTTTATCTCATTGCTAGACTTGTATGGCACATAATATCCCATTGCATTAACACTATCACAATTTGTGCAATCGAGTGGATGCGGTCTTTGTCTTACAAGAAACGTTTTTTGGCATGGGTCATTACCACTAGAATCTGTTATATACAATCTAATGTTACAGTCCCTATAATCTATTGTATTATTTTCTTCTGCAAATATGCGTAAATTTGCGTATGTTCCAGTTCCAGCTAAGTTAAAGTTAGCCCAATCACACGTATCTATACTCTCAACAGCAGTTAAACGAGCGCAGCCATTTAGATATGAGTTAATGTCAACATTAACACCAGTCACAGGGGTTGCATTGTATTCAAGTATTTCAGAAGTCGTGGATGATGTCCAAGCATGTTTACAGTTACAACCATATTGTGTTACTATAACTGTTTTAGAAGATTCTCCACATTGAGTTCCCGCCATTTTCTTAAGTTGATTGGCAGTATATCCTTGTCCTGGATTAATTGTTTTATCTTCATCTAAAATATATCCAACTTGTGTTAATCCAACTGTTCTATCTTGACTTCCAGAAGCAGAATTATCCCCTAACATTCCTTGCACAGTCCACTTTCCATCATTATAAAAATATGCTAAGTTATTTACATTACCTCCAGCTATCCAAGAAGGACAATCTCCATCTATAAGGAAGAACATCTTGCTATTGTTATTATCAGCATCACGTGTTTCTGCTATTGTTTGGTATCCACCATTAAAACTAGTAATCATTTTACCACCCAAATAACGTTCAACACCCCACGAGCTTGTGCTTAACAAAGTAGCACAGTTTATAGTTTTGTCTTGTACAAATGTCTTTACTATTTCTTGACAAGAAACGCCATCCCTCTTTGTTATGTATATGTTAACAGTACAACTTCTCTTATTACCTTCTTCTCTATATGGTCTAACATTAGCATAAACAGCATATTTCTTATTTGTTTCAATTTCTTCGACCCTTACTAGGTTATCTCCATCACTACTAAATATACTACTATGCGTACTACTACAGAACGCACTAATAGAACCACAGCCTTGTGTATTGGCTGAGAAAAGCATTACATTCTTTTGTATCTGTGAAGGCACAGGAAGATATGTATTGGTATACGTAATTCTACCCTCTATGTCACTACATTCACAATGTATTTCACATGGTGGAACTTCGTAATCAATTGATGATTCGCAACCGTCATCATCAGTATATTTAATTGTATACACAACAAAATCTTCTCCACCCCTATTACTTGGTATGTTGGCTACTCCATTATCATCAATTGAAGCCCCACCATCTGTTGGACTTATACTCCATGTTCCCATATTATTTTTATTATTTTATAAAAATTATTAACATTATTTATAGTTTAATTCAAAACTGGTCGTATTGGAAATCCATTATAACGAAAATGATAATTATCATAACTCTTTTCGCCATTATTTTCATACATTAAATCAAATGAAGTAGTAACATCACTAGTAT
>Ga0326512_10003391_pt1 | contig 11697 bp, 8 predicted proteins | sample 1_2617_0518_D_FD_203652 | JGI IMG/M metagenome (GOLD analysis project Ga0326512, IMG submission 203652) | Bovine rumen microbial communities from UC Davis, California, United States - 1_2617_0518 | ecosystem: Host-associated > Mammals > Digestive system > Stomach > Rumen | place: USA: California... | reverse complement strand
AGCCAGTATTCAAATCCACCCCAACCCAATTTCAGACCATTATCTATGCCACTGCCGACACACAGAATGTCGGAGACCATGACGGAGACATGTCGGAGACGAAACTCACTGAGCGTCAGCAGAAAATCCTCAATCTCATAAAAGAATCTCCGACAATCACCGGCAAACAAATGTCGGAGACTTTGTCGGTGAGTCAGCGCACCATCGAGCGCGACCTCTCTGCTTTACAGAAGCATGGCGTTTTGAAGCGTGAAGGCAAGGATAATGATGGGAAGTGGGTAATATACGCAACTTCTAAAAACGTCTAAACATTAAAGCCGTATCTATTGTCATAGAAAATAGATTGAAGTCTCTGGATAGACAGCAAGAGCTGGGCGGATGGGTGGAAAGTTGAAGGAGATTTTCATGAAGTCCTTACTGCGGGACATAGGTTGCAGGAATAAAAATAAATAAGTTTAATTATGAAAACAAAAACGTTTTTATGCTAGATTGGGCACATGTTTGCCCAACTAGCTCAAAGAGTGAAAGGGCAGAGCTTTGAAGACTCTGCGAAGTTTGTATGTTCAATATTGCATCTACTTTATGTAGGTGGGTAGTTATATGTTGGCAAGCCAGATATAATGGAAATGATATCCGTTCCAGACGATATCAGAACAATATACCACCACATCAGACAGATAATCAAAGGCTGAATCGGCCGGCTGAGGGATGAAACAAGCCCTCAGTTCTTTTCTCTTTCAATATGACGACATGCGCAGAACAATACTGCGTTGATATTAAAATTTATTATTATGGCTAAAACATTTTCATTAGCGGTTTACGCAATCACAATCCATACATATGGAAATAAGAATGATAGACAAGTTCTATCAGACTTTAACAATGGACAAGATTTTTTGGAGTATATGGACACTATGATAACATCGTGGAAACAAGATGTGGCACGTGGCGATCAATATGTTCCAGTTAATACTGATGCTGAACCCAATGCGCAACAAGGTAACGCTTATAGACTTTCGCGTAAGCCTGACGGCACATATCATTTATACCGAAGAGGTCGTTACTTATCTGGTATAATTGAATCTGGGGATTATGGTACTCAAGAAGATGGGGTTGACATATCAACAGGCGAGCTAAAATTTCAAAAAGGTGCTGGAGAGGCGTTAATGAAACCATTCTATTTCATGTTCTATATTCCAGAGAATTCAAATATTGGTTTTCTTTTGATTGAAAAAATCAGTAATTATGGAATAATGACAGTATTGAATAATGCGATTCTTAAGTTTTATCAAGCAAGTCCAAGTGACGGACTATATACTCTAAGAATAGCTCCTCTATCAATAGATGCATTAGTCCAACGAAAGATGCAAACACTTCGATATGAAGCAAAAAAGATAGAATTGCGTAAAGTTACCAAAGACGACCTTAGTATTTCAAGAATATCTGGTAATACAATAAACAACGAAGGTATCTCTACGACAATAACATATAATATTGGAATTAATCAATATATGCGCATTTCTGAATTTCTCAATTGGATTAGAAATAAGAGAAATGACACTAATACACTCTATGTGATAGAGGAGGACTTGTCTTGTAGTGATATTGCGATAACTGTAAAAATAGATGGACAAGACAAAGTCCTTTCACTACAAGATGTTCAATCTTTAGGTATGAGTATGGATATTTCAACCAATGTAGTTCTAGGACCGAACAGGTATCCTACATATTCTTTTGTAGACGGTAAGGCCAACGAGTTGATTAGTTTCATTCAACAACAATTCAATGTAAGATAAAAACATGAAAAATTTGTTGACAAAGATTGCATTAGCAAGTATTATTATAGGAGTTGTACTTTGGGGCTTCTATTCTTATATTGTTTTTAAACAATGGCAGTTACATGGTTATTCTTGGGCATTTGTTAGTGACAATGTGTATGAACAATTATCTGACAATATAGGTGATTTCTTGTGGGGCACTATAGGAATTATATTTACTTTTACTGCCACATTATTTTTATTCATTACATTCAGGGAACAGAGAGAACAACTCCGCGTAACCAAAGAGCAAAGTGATAAAGCGCGTTTTGAAACCACCTATTTCAATATTCTAGGAATGCTCAAACAGGTACAAGATACCGTAAATGCAAATATTTGTTCAAACTATAATCATACTAATGCTAGGAACCTGATTGAGTATTACAATAACTTCAGGGACTCGTATAGAACTCATCTCAACTCGGATAACAATCTGGCCGAATTTACATCTTCATTTGTTCCTGTTAGCGCCAACATTGCTTCCATTGAACAGTTACAAGGATTGTTGGCAGCAGAATATGAAAGCTATATAGAGTCTATCGATTGTAATGTTGGATACATGTATAGATATATCTTCAATACAATTAAGTTTGTAGTTGACGATGAATACAACAAGAATGATATTAAATTGAGAGACAGATATTTGAACCTTCTACAAGCTCAGCTATCGAACGAAGAACTCTGTTTGATTTTCTATGATGCCATTTCGAAATATGGCAAAAATAAGGAAGGTCATTATTATTTTAGAGAGATACTTGATGAAACGCATTTCTTGGAAAACATTGATCCGTCGTTCTTATTGGATAGGAAACATTATAAGTTGTATCCTCATACGATATTCAAATTTTTGAATAGAGACGAAATCGCAAATGTCATATAAGTTGATTTGAATAGGTGTTTCAACGGATGCTTACGGCCATCAAAAACGTTGCCCTTGATGCGTTCTGGTGCCAGCCTTGCTGTAGCCAGTAGCCACGCGTCACGTATTTGAAGCATCCGCGCCACGTAGGCCCACCCACTCGCCGGCTCTCCCGGCCTCCTCCAGCGTCTCGCCCCGCTCGAACGACCGCCGTTCCCCATACTCCATGCAGTACGCCCGCAGGAACTCCAGGTCCAGCCCCTCCTTGTAGGAATTAAAGTGCTTATTCGGTAGATGTGTCATAGCAATGAATCATTATCATCAAACTAGGTTTTATACATCTCAAATTATCACGACATTGATGCTATTAATAACATTTAGTTTTTCAAAGCGACTGGCTTTTACTCTTCTAAATACTCTTGAACACTGTCAAACATATCTGCATCTAACCTCATTTCATCACGATAGTATATAATGAAGTTTATCTTTGTTTTGAACAACGAATTATTTACCGAATAGAGATAATCGTTCAACGCAATCAGTTCTTTGATTAACCAGTCATGCTTCCGCATCATCCAGCGACAGAGCACGGTGCAAAATCTTTCTGTACACTCATCAGAAGAATCAAGACCACCTACAATTCTAATATGAAGGCAGTCTTCCTTCTTTTCGCTTTCTTCTAATTTACATCCATTACATTTCTTGATATTTTTAGACACAGTCAATTGCTTCACATTCAAGTGAAGTTCTATGTTTATTTCCTCGGTAATAGGTTTGTCACTCATTTCAGCATTTTCATCGGTGGTATAATCTGTTTTTAGTACAATTTTGTCCGTTACCAAATGTGATATCCAATGAAACTTTGATGTGGTTGACAAATTTCTCAGATTTTGTCTCAACAAATGATAGTTTACTCTATCATTTGCAACATCCAATAAATCTGCCAATCTTATGAGAATCATCAAGTATTTCAAACTTATAGTATCATCTTGTGCTCTCGATTTGAGACCATAAACATCCATTACATCATATCCATGGCTCTCTGAAACTTTAGCCACAAAAGATAATAATGTCGGCTCCAAATAGTTTAATAAAGAGTTTGAGCGTTCACGAATAAACTTTGCACTATCCTTGGCATGGTTATCTCTAACCAAAGCCTCGAAATACCCATACACCTCATTGAACACCTTAATTAAGAAATTTCCTGCATCTTTATATCGAGAGTTCTTTTTATCAGTATAGTCTATCAAACTAAATGACTTAACCTCTTCTTGCATTTGGGACATTAAGTCGGCAATCAAAGTCATATTCCTTCCGCTTTCAGAACTTAGCCTACCCAAATCTGGATGAATGACCATGCTTATATCATGCAAATAGCACGCCAGAAAAAGAATATAATAGTCTACATTCTTTAGTGCAAAATAGTCTATTCTATTCGTCAGTTCTAACGATTTCGTGATAAGAGTCACTGCATGTTCCTCATTATGTAGCGTATATGAATTTAAAAATTTAGAACCATTGTACCACAATCCTTTTGTAAGACGATGGGTCACAATTAGCGAATCCACCCATTCTGGATTACGTACATTCTTAATGAAGAGATTCAGTACCTCAAGCACTCCAATATCAATCCCCATTTGGTTTGAGATGTCTTTTTCATTGATGTGTTCTACGAACTCTTCAAATCGTTCTAAATCGAAATTTTTATTCCTTAAATAGGCTAATATTCTAAGTTCTACGTACTTAAATCGTCTTGCATTCCTTTTTGATAATGCCAGTGAATCCGAAGGAATTACATCTATGATTTCTGAAAAAAAGACATTCAATATCTTACGCTGATATTCTGCAGAGGCTTTCATCACAAATTTTGTAAAATGTGCCTCTTCAAAACCTTGTTCCTGCATTTTGTATATGCTGTCCACTATTATTTCATTTTTGTCCTCTGATTTATCATCCTTGACGTTAGACATAAAATTCCGCAAATTGTTCAATTGCTTGTCTAATTCCATGCACTTTAGTCCCCTAAAATTCTCTCTAGCCCATCGTATCAGCGAAACATAAGAATCTTGTGACAGAGATTTTATTTTACAAGAGGTTTCTATATCCTTGGCATAGAACAAAAAATCTTGTTTCCCTTGCACATTAACGTCACATTCAGACAAGATTGTTCTTTCGAAATCAATTATCTTCTGCTTGAAATCTTTAGCCTTTTCTTTTCTAAGATTTTGGATAATAAGACGATATTCCGTCTGGAAAATATCCTCTTCATACCGTTCGAAGAATTTATCTGGATCAGTAGCTTTCTCCAAAAAACGTTCACTAAAATTGTCTAAGTTAGGATTACCTTCTTCCCTAATTTTCAATAATCGATTGCGAAAAAGGAAAAACTTCTTAAACCTTCGTAAAAGTTTAAGTCTGGAGGCGAGTGCGTCACCGCTCTTTCCTTCTTTCTCTGCATTGCTCTGTTTCTCGACCAGTTTACCAATCTCACGAGAAATAACTTTGTCAAGAGCTTCCAATTTCTTTAGAGACACATGGTCGTCTATCTCATCTAAATTATATGATAGATTCGAATTCATGTATGTTTCCCGAGCTATATACGTTATTGGCCCATATTGGTTGTCTGCATCATCTATATGAGTAAAGGTACTTTTCCCTTTTTCGTGGAATTTAATAGTATAATCTAATTTAGATTGAAAAGCAAGACACTCTTCATTGACAAAATCTGAGAGTGTATTATTGCCATTTTTTACTTTCTCGCATTTCTCTTTTAGGCTACAATTAAGTGCATCTATTCTCTCCTTAAACTTTTCTTCATCCAATTTAGCTTGAATATATATTACTGAGTCATCGACATAGAAATAAGCATCTCCTCTAAAGGTCTTGTCTTGCATTAATAGGCGTTTAACTTCAATCATACAAAGATTGCCAAAGAAGTATGACTGGGGCAATCCCTGTGGTATTCCATAGTTCATATATTGATTTATACCAGATAAGTCAGTTCCTTCAGGGTAATAATATTCTTTCCATGGCTCGATATTATCTGTAGATATATTGAAATACAACAATTTGGCTACAGCCATGCTAAGTGTTTCCTTGTCGCCTTCGTAAGATTTCGATAGTTTTCTTGTAATGTAGTCATAAAGCATCAAAGGAGAAATAGACGGAAAAAAATTCTTGATATCCAAACTTACTTCCGTCAGATAGCTATGGTTCTTTTGGTATGCCCTACAGTGATCTATGATCTCATCAGTATATTCTTTATATTTTGTCTGCCACTTATGGAATAAATATTGAACGTTTGTACTAGGAATATTTCCATAGAAATTGTGGGGCAGCAACTTAGACAAGTCTGATAGTTTTCTATCTCCTTTATCTAAGTCGTCATCAAACATCAAACAATTCAAGATACTAACCATACAAATTAAATCTATCAGTCTTGCTGTATGCATCGGACGGAAGTTCAGTTTCTTCTCATCATAATTCTTTATTTTGAAATATACAGTTACATCAAACAAGTTATTCTTGTCTGTAAGCACCCATTTCAACTGCTGCTGGCAACATTTGATGACCATAGTAATCAAATCTATATTGTGTTTATCGGCAAGTGCATAATACAGTTCCAGGTCATTGTCAGCAATGATTCTTTCCACCTCGCCTTCATTATGAAGATATACAGGTATCGACGTGTCCAATAACCCTTTGTCGAACACATACGATTCCATGCAGAATATCGAATTGAATATATTCCGCTCATCTAATATTTTATCAAACAGTTTCATTTTTCTGTATTTTTCTTTGATTTGTTGTTTCCATTTCAAAAAAAGAATCCATGAGGTTTTCTATGTCTGAGGGCTCTTTCCTACTAGTCGCCTTTAACAATGTATCCTTGGCTTTTACGATGATATTATAATCGCTCTTAACCGTTGCCAAACGATAAAAGTTATCCCAAAGCAAACGAGTCTTCACAAATGGCTCCTTATTAGTAAGTTCTACTTCCAATATGTCATGGAATACTACATGAATGTTTCTTTCTGGCCGTGGTTTCTCTATTAGCATATTAATGTCAACAAGTACATTATTAAAAAAGCGAATGGAATTAATAAGAAATTCCATATAGTTAGTTTTGCATTTCCTCATGTAATTCCACGAATAATCAAATTGTGGATTTTGAGAAACAAAAAACATATAACCCGACAATTGTTCGTCGCCATCTACTTTAACTTTGATGGCATTCCTTAATTTTACGTTATCTTTATAGTTTTCCGTTTTGCATGATTTAGCCAAATCTAACAGCATTTGGACCACAATTAGCTTCGGTTGGTACTCACGCAGATTTTTGTCGTCAGACTCGGGTTTTCCTTTGTCCTCTGTCGGAACTGCTACTATGTCATTTAGCAGCATGTCAAAGGAATAATTTACCTTTTCCAAATCAGTTTTTTTATTATTCTCATCCATGTGTTTTATGTTTTTTGATATAATAATCGCAATAGTCTTTAACACCCTCGGGCAAAACTTCAGCTCTTACCATTGAATAGTGATTGATAAAAAAATGCCTTAGTTCCACGAATGCTTTTTGTCCCGCCTCATCTCGATCTGGATACATATGTAATTCGTAGTTTTTTAACAATATCAAATCTTCCTTCGGCAGAATCGTAGCACTAGGTATGGCCACGGCTTTCAAACCATCTGACAATAATGCTAGACAGTCGGTAATTCCTTCACTTATATACAGCTTATCACCTCTATCAAGACAGTTTAAAATTGGTAAATTATATAATCTCGTTTTTTGTGATGACATAAACTGAAACCGAGGAGCTTTTTCGTTAGTACCCAAATATCTTGATTGTACTCCTATCAGGCTCCCATCCTGATCATAATAGGGGAATAATAAGCACGGTGTGTAGAAGTAAAAATACAATCCATAGTCACCTCGTCGAACAAGTCCTGTTTTTAAGCAGACATCCTCACCAAACCTCTTGACTAATGCATCTATCATATCCAAAGAATTAATAACTGAGCCTATTCGCAATTTCTGCACAACTTCTTCTTTCAGATGTCGTTCTCTAAACAGGAACATTTTAGCGGGTTCTAGAAGTGTTGCTTTATTGATTAACCAAGTATAAACCTCTTCATCAAACAACATAGTCTCTTTCTTGTGCTTGGTCAAGTATTTTTTTGTGGGTGCTCTTTTGTAGAAATGCCTGTTATTTTCATCTGGCCACCAAACATTAAATTTTTGACCAAGCCAAATACATGCCTCTTGGAAATTCCATCCCTCCTTGTCCTGTACCAATTTAATAGGACCACCTCCAACTCCACATACCCAACATCTATATATGTTCTTATACGTGGAGAATGTAATGCTGGGACTATGGTCGTTATGCATAAAGCAAAGGGCTTTATGCCTTCTAACCTCTAAACCAAGTTTATCAGCTACCTCTTCTATGGGAAGTTCATTTAAACGAACAATAATATTTTGAGGAATGTTCATATCACTATTATTGAAGATTCATCCGTTACATCAATTATGAACTATATAGACAAGAAGTTACATGGCACCAATCTAACCATTTGCGATAATTGAATGAGCACCTTATTTCTATGTATTTTCCTCCTTTTCGATTTGAATAGGATGTTCCTTGCCAAAAGCTTCCATTTCTTCTGCCACTACTCTCTTTAATTCTTCTTGTGGCACAATCAGTTGATAATCTGCAACACCTATTGGTTTGCCCATATCCTCCAAAGCTAACTCCACCTCCACACGATCTTTCTCAGCACAAAGAATAATGCCGATAGAACGGTTTTCGTCTTCCCTGCGTTCCAGACGGTCAAGTAATGACAGGTAGTAGTTCATCTTGCCTGCATATTCTGGTCTAAATTCACCAATCTTCAAATCAATGGCAACAAGGCAATGCAACCCTCGATGGAAGAAAAGCATGTCAACTTTGCTTCGCTTTCCGTTGTATTCAAGTACGTGTTGATTACCAATATACGTGAATCCTTTGCCAAGTTCCAAAAGGAATTGCTTTATTTTCTCTACCAGTCGGGCTTCAAGTTCTGTTTCCAAAATGGGGTCTTTTACGCCAAGGAATCCTAAATTGTAACCGCTTCTGAACACATCATTGGCAAACATTGCCTGTGTAGCAGGTAGCGTCTGCTCGAAGTTGTTATCCGATTGTTCATTCTTTTTCTTGTGCATCTGCAAAGAGATGGCACTGGATAGAAGTTCACGATTCCAACCTTTTGACGTAATTTCCTGCGCGTAATATAATATGGTATTATCATCCTCGCCGAACTTGCGCATCAGGGTCAAAGTATGTCCCCATGGTAAAACTGCGACAGCCTGTCGCAGTTTTGGTTCACTATCACAGAATCGTTCATAAAATTTCTTCATGTCCCACAGGTTTCTTGGAGAAACTCCCATCTGTGGATAACGTTGCTTCAAGTCAAAAGACAAGCGATTTACTACGCCGCTTCCATGCTTACTTTCAATCTTCTTGTCGTGAAGTAATTTTCCGATCTCCCAATGAGCGGTACTGATGGCAGAACATACCGTTGTTGCCACCATAGCTCTTGTCCTGTCGATAACTGCGACAGCCTGTCGCAGTATTGCATCATACTCTGATTCTTGAATTTGTATAATATCTGTCATACCTTTAATCTTTACCTGTTATTAGGTCTCGTTTGTCAATGTCAAGCAATATTGCTATCTTGTCTAATGTGTACAAATCTGGCTGAGATACGTTGGTACACCACTTACTCACAGTAGCAGGGTTCTTGCCTAATTCCTCAGCAAGCCATTTTGCTGTTCGCTTCTTTTCAACGAGTACCACTTTAATACGATTTAAATCTTTCATTTGCAAATATCTTTAATTTGAACGCAAAGATATACAAAATAATCGATAACAAAAGAACTTTCATTCAATAAATGACACTTATGAATGTTTTTTTGAGATTATTAAGAGTTTTTGTGCCTTGTAGGCAAAAAAAGAGCGGATATAGCCAGAGTTCTTCTTTGCGAGAATAACTTCTGTACAGAATTTGCACACCAACTCCATTTTTGTGGTTTACAAAAGTTAAAAACGTTAATTCTTTGTCTTTTTCATCCTCCATTAAATCCACGTAATCACTTTTCTACCGTTTTAATCGAAACAAATTGGTACACAATGATTTGCAAATACTATAACTGCAGCGGGCTGACAGCCATCACCATCCCCAACAGCGTGACAAGCATCGGTGATGATGCTTTCTCTGGTTGCAGCAGCCTGACTTCCGTCACGTTAAACAACAATAGCCTTGTCTCAAAGAATCGTAGTTCGTCATCCTCGATAAGCAACATTTTCGGCGCTCAAGTGAAAGAGTACATTCTCGGGGAGGAGGTGACGAGCATCGGAAGTTATGCTTTCTATAACTGCAGCGGACTGACTGCCATCACCATCCCCAACAGCGTGACAAGCATCGGCTATCAGGTTTTCTCTAATTGTAGCAGTTTGAATACTGTCAGCATTTTGGGCAACATCAAAGGAATAAACTCGTCCGTATTCCCCGAAGCCACAAAAATATATGTCAACCCAAAAACCTTCTTGTCATTGACAGCATTGTGGAGAAGTGGATACACTCCGTTCAAAATCGGCACGGAAGAACAAATGGCCGCTCCTCAAATTGTCGTTCAACGGACGACAGCGTCATCCTTAAGCCTAAAGGGGCTCTATACAAAAGGAATCATCGATGTTGTTTCGGAAAAGTTTTCCTGCAATGGAAAAATGGTTGAAGGTGACTCCATCTTTATGTCTGGCCTCCATCCGAATGGCTCCTACTACGCCGTCTATTCAATTGAGTTTGATTATGGAGGAACTGAAACTGCAACATACCAGGTTACTAAAGAAGTTTATCCCGAACCTCTCCGTATGACTTCCGCCCAGCCCAAAGTGGTTTCTATGGGCAATGTCATCGTGTCGGCCACAACGAACCTGGACGAGAACGAGGAGAACGTGGGGTTTGAATGGCGGTGCATCGACTGGACGGACGAGTTTGCCTCGAACACGGGAACCGCTGTCCTCTACGGCGGAACAATAGAGGGCTACATCAAGAACCTGAACACAGACAAACTGTGGAAGTTCCGTCCCTACTACCTGTCCGACGGTGGCACCTACCACTATGGAGACTGGATGGGCATGGACCCAACAAACACATCGTACTTTGAGCCGACGGTGCACACCTATGGCACCATCAGCATTGAAGGCAACACCGCCTTGGTGAGGGGATATGCTTTGGGAGGCACTGACGATGTGGTGGTGAAGGGATTTAAGTACTGGCGCACGCAGCCGAATGCGACAGGACAACAAAAAAAGGCTCCTGCCTTCCCTGCCGACGTCATCACCGTGGAGGCGACGGGGCAGCAGAAGATGAGTGCTAATCTGACAGGACTGGAGTACAACTCCACTTATCATTATGTAGCCTTTGCCACCACCTCGGCAGGCGAGACCTTTTATGGAGAGGAACAGATGTTCACCACCCCACTCGCCATGGCCAAATATGCCACTTTCTACGACTCGCAGTCGGCGTACACCTTGCCAGCGGGCTTGAAGGCCAGCGTGGTGACGGGGATGAGCAGCGGCAAGCTGGTGTATAAGGTCATCGCTGAAGGCGGGAAGAGCAACAACGTGGTGCCGAAGGGAGTGGCTGTGATGCTGACGAGCGCACAGGAAGATGCTTCGGCCTACACGCTGACCCCAACGGAAAGCGATGTGACCTATGCAGGCACGAACTGGTTGTATGGCAGCGATGAGGCAACAACGACGACGGCCAGTGGCAACTGCCGATTCTACAAGCTCTCTTACGGACCTTCGGGCACGGACAAGAGTGAGGTGTTTGGCTGGTATTGGGGTGCGGCAAACGGAGGCGCGTTCTCCATCGCTGGACACAAGGCTTGGCTGGCTGTGCCGATGGTAGCGGGGGCACCGACTCGCTCGTTCAGCATGGAGGGCGATGCCACAGACATTGTGGACATAGAGACCA
>Ga0326512_10003390_pt1 | contig 11698 bp, 18 predicted proteins | sample 1_2617_0518_D_FD_203652 | JGI IMG/M metagenome (GOLD analysis project Ga0326512, IMG submission 203652) | Bovine rumen microbial communities from UC Davis, California, United States - 1_2617_0518 | ecosystem: Host-associated > Mammals > Digestive system > Stomach > Rumen | place: USA... | reverse complement strand
GAACTGAAGGCAACTCCTAAGTTGGCTGGTGCAGCTGCTGGATTTGTGGTTGAGAACGGCCTGTGTGCTGGTTACCCATACATCACTACCCACTACCTGAACACCAAGCTGAATGCAGGCGGTACTGCACTTGAGCCTACTGATGACAAGTTCATTGGCATTGGCTACTTCGAGTGGTTTGCAATGCAGCAGCATGGTCAGGTTAGACTTGTGGTAGATCCTCTGACACTCGCTGACAAAAATATCACACGCGTGATCTTGAACTCAGCATGGTCATTTACTGACCTGTCAATCTATATCAACGGTGGCGATCCTCAGTCTGATGGTGATGGTGGCTACACCTACCCAACTCAGGCATTCGCACTGTACAAGATTGCAGCTGACAGCAGCTCAGATCTCTAAATCTTGATGTAGCTTCTGGAAACTGTCATAGTTCCCCCAGTGGGTGAGGAGTCAGAGGTCACAGCCTGACCACCCACTGGTCTGAAGCTACCAACTGGATAGCAGCAATGAAACACCTGGATGAAATAATCTATGATGCAATCAAGGCAGATGACACACTCATGGAAGCCATAGGTGGAAGGGTTGTGTCAACCTGCTTTGAGATACCTCCTACCGAGGAGGACAATACCCCCGTTCCCAACATCATCATCACGGATGAGGGTTTTCAGAACCAGCAGACCACCAAGGACAATGTATGGGAGGCAATGGAGGACATGGTTCAGGTAGGTGTTGACATTGCAGCTGCCAGTCCTGGAGAGTTGAACAGTCTTGTCAGGATGGTGAGAAGGGCTGTCGAGAGCCATATCGAGACCATGTATATTGGCGGTGACAGCATCCCTGACCTCAATGCCCTGACATCTGATGGCATAGCCTGGGACTGGATGAAGCCATGTTATTTCACTAAGCTCACTTACCAGTGTACTGTGATCGCAGACAATGGTACTGAGGAAGAAATCTTAAATCAAGACATGCAATGATACTAAAAGGTCAGAACTTTCGTATATTAACTTTTGATTCAACCGCTAACAAGTACAAGGTAGTGGGAATGTCCTCAGGGTGCAGCGTTAGTCTAAACAGCAATACGGAAGACGCTAACAGTAAGGATGATGTGGCAATGGCTGCAAAGCCTGTTGTCATCTCCAAGAGCTGGAGCGTTTCTGTTGAGTCACTCAATGTTGCCGATGCTGGTGCAATGCTGACAGCCATCAAGAACCTCACTCCTTTCACCTTGTTATGGGATGAAACTGAGACTTCAGACAACCAGACTGCAAAGGGAGAAGGCTATGCACGGACAGGAACCGCATACCTCTCTGATGTGACATTCAACTGGAATGACAGGGAAAATGCCACCAAGAGCCTGCAGTTCACAGGCACATCTGCCCTGTCAACTGTTGCACAGGCACCTTCAACCGATGTAATAGAACTGGGTTCCTACACCAAGGGCCAGTATGTCCGTCTGTTCCTGAGCAACAACAACTCGACTGCTCCATCCAAGGTGATAGCAGCAGCCAAGCAGCTCTCACTCCATGTTGCAATGAGCATGGAAAGTGCTACAACGAAGGACACTACTGGTGACTGGGACATCCAGGAACCTACTGCTCTCAGTTATGACATCACCACCAACGCACTTGTGAAGTCAGGAGAGACCATCACATCATCTGTAAGTGCACAGGCACTCGCAGACATTGAGGCTATCTTCGAGGCTTCTGAGCCAGTGAAATGGCAGATTGCAAACGCCTCTGGTGCCAACCAGCGTACCAAGGGTGCAGTCATTGCAAGTGGAAGCGTGGTTGTATCTTCACTGACACTCAACGGTCCAAACCGTCAGAATGCAGACTATACTGCACAGTTGTCAGGATATGGTACCTACACCGTAGGTGCATGATTAACAGGCCCTGCCCACCTCTCTGCTCATTGGGTTTCTTCATAGTTCAGGAGGTGAGTAGGGCTTTTAATAAACAAGAACTATGATACAGAAGCGTAAGATAACAATCATGGGCAAGGATGTTGACATTGCGTACAACATGGCCACCCAGATAGCCTATGAGGAGATAACAGGCAAGGCATTTGACACTGAATCCCTCAACAAGGCAAGCAACATGATGGCATTGTACTATGCCTGCATTGTTGCCAACAATGAGAGCATAGACATCAGCTTTGACCAACTGCTTGCAGAAGCGGATGCACATGACATCAAGGTTCTTCGTGAGGCAGTCATAGAGTCCTTCACCGACTGGTGCAAGTCAATAGATGTTGACGGTAAGAAAAAGAAGGGAAAAGGCTCAAAAAACTGATTTCAGCCCACGAGGCATTCACCCTGCTCGTGGGTGAGGTAGGAATAGACAGGCATGAGTTCCTGTATGAGCTCAAGTTGTGGGAAATCAATTCCATTGTCGAAGGCTACCGAAGAAGGGCACATACGACATGGGAGGCTGCCAGATGGCAGACATTCTGCATTGTGTGTGCGATGGGTGCCAAGAGTTTCAACTCACCGCAGGACTTGCAGAAGTTCTCATGGGAGGAGGAACAGTATGAAGAACTGAGCGAGAATGAAGTGAAGGAACTCCAGGATGAGATTGATGAGATAAACAAGCAGCTGAATGAGGAAAATCACTGAAATCATTGTCCACTGTTCAGACACAGTGGAAGGCACAAACTGGACTGTGGATGATCTCCGCAAATGGCACAAGGACAGGGGATGGCTGGATATAGGCTACCACTATGTAGTATATCTCGATGGTTCAATCCACAAAGGGAGGCCTGATGAGGTTGTAGGGGCCCATTGCGTAGGGCATAATGCCCACTCAATAGGAGTGTGTTACATCGGAGGCAAGGAGGCTGGTACCTTCCGTGCCAAGGATACAAGGACACCAGCACAGAAGGAGGCACTTCTGAGGCTGCTCATTGACCTTGTATGCAAGTATCCTGATGCAAAGATTTACGGCCACAGGGACTTTGCAAACCGCAAGTGCCCATGCTTCGATGCAAGGAAGGAATATTCACAGTTATAGTTCATAGCACAACACTGCTACAATGCAATCTTTTTTCATAAGAATTACTACCAAACCGCTAAGTCTGTGAAGATATGGCGGTTTTTAATTTTTCAGCAACCTTGTCGAAGTCATCCCTGACTGTTTTGGCAAGCGTCTTTGCATATCTCCTTGTCTGCACCGTATTGGTATGGCCAACCATTACACTCACACTGTCCAGGCTGATTCCCTGGGAGAGCATCCATGTGGCGAATGTGTGCCTTGCCATGTGGCTGTGAAGTGGCACTGATATGCCTGCTGCCACACCTATCCCCTTCAGGTTCCTGTTGTAGTCCGAATTGTCAAGGTGTGGCAGCTTGTAGTCATACTTCTCCAGTACCTGGACTGCGGGAGGCAGCAGCCTGCTGATGTATGACACACCAGTCTTGATCCTCTCAGCCACAGTGGTCCACATACCGTCTTCAAGCCTGTAGTTCTTGATGTCGAAGGCCATGAGGTCAGTGTATGACAGTCCTGTGTACATCTGGAACACGAACAGGTCTCTTGCCTTTTCAAGCGTAGAGCCTGGATCCAGGTCAAGCTGCTGAATTCTCTGCATTTCATCTTCGGTAAGGTAGTCCACCGTCTCCTTGTCGCCTCTCTTGAACTCTCCTCTCAGCCTCTCATAGGGATTGGTGCCTATCACTCCCATCCTGCATGCACGGGATATGAGAGCCTTGAGGCACTTGTGGTAGTTATAGACTGCTGCATCAGAGATGGGCTTCCCATCCCACCCTTTCAGCGAGTGCAGCCAGGCATTCCACTTGTATAGGTTCTCTGTTGTCAGATCGTGCCAGTTGGTGAGCAGCTCATACTCCCTCAGACGAAGGAGAAGTGTCCTGTAGTGCTTCAAGGTTCCCTCCTTCAAGCCAAGCAATGGCAGCTGGTCCTCTATCCAGTTGAGCATACTATGGTCGCCCATGGAGGACCCCCATACTCTCTTCCTGATTGTAGGAATGTCTATTGGTGTGCCATTAGCAAGGCACTCGTTTATGGCTGCCATAGCCAGTTCCTTGATAATGCGGATGCGACTGTTGAGCACATCAGCATCTGCCCTGTCAACTACAGAGCCACCTGCAAATTCCTGCCGTAAAATTTTTACACCAGTCTGCACATAATATGGCTTCCTGTCAACTGTAACCCTTATCTCAACAGGGCCTTCCTCTCCTTTTTTTGCCCTGCTTCTGTGGTCAAAAACTACCGATGTTGTTATCATAGCTGTTCTATTATTCCGAATGTTTCCCCACTGACCGAAATGCTGGGGAAACAAATTATGCATAAATACACAAAAATACCCCGATTTACCCCATTTTCCACCATGCAAGCACAGACAAATCGAGGTGCAAATACATAAAAAAGAGTGGACTAAAAAGCAATGTATCAGCTATTTAACCCACTCATAAATCATTCATTATCAAGTGATCCGCTTGGGGCTATTCAGTATTTTACAAGCCTTTGGCAATCAAACTATTGATAATGTCAATCAAACGGAGTGGGGAAACAGAATTGATTATTTTATGTCAATCTGCTCTTCGCAAGGCAAGATTTTAAGGTCAAGCGCAACTTCATCATACCTGTTCGCAACGATCCTTACATAGCCTTTCCCCTTGTTCAGATGCTGCACGATCTTCTTCACTCTTCCCTTCTGACCTACTGGATTGAACATCGTGCCCCTGTCACGGGTCCTCAGATACTTACCTGCTGATGCAGGTTCCTCATCAAGCCACATGGAGAACTTCTCCAGCAGCTTGTCATTGTCATCGTAGAAACCTACAAGCACACTCATTCCGCTGATTCCATCAGACCTGTCATAGTTGAAGATTCCCTTATTGGAAACAAGTCTGAACTGATACTGTCCTGCCCAGAACACAATAGCGCCGTCATCAGGAACTAAAAAGATATATGTCTTAATATCTTCAGTAATCCCCAGCAACTCATCAGCTTCATTGGCTGTGATCTTCCATGTCTGTGCCTGGATGCCGATAGAGCATGCTATCAGGCATAACGATACTATTAACTTTCTCATATTGTTATAAATATTAAATAGATTCCACTAATTCCGTTTTTTGAGAGGTTAGTTCTTTCCTGAGCTCTGACAACTCGTTCAAAAGGATTGAGTTGGTCCTCTGGCTTTCCTCCAGTGATTTCTTCAACATATCGATAAGCTCCTTGTTTTGCTCCAGGAGCTTTGAAATGTTCTCGTCTGATGAGTTAGTCATCCCATTAGGTTTAGGGGCTTCCTGAGAGTTTTTCAACATCTCTCCATCACCTGTCAACAACCAATCCAGGTTGAACACTCCTGGGAAAGAATTGCTGAACTTAATCAAGAATTTTTCATTCAAATATTCAGGCCTCCCATTGTAAGCATATGAGATAGATGTCCTACCAGCTCCCATAATTTTAGCTAAATCAGTTTTTGAATTTATGCGGCCATTATGGTACAAATAATCATACGCATCCTGAAATCTTTTCATCAATTCCTTACTCATATTCTTAAAAAGTCTTAAAAGTTTCTTTATTTTAGTACAATATTCATTCTTTTGTACTATATTCGCATCAGAATTGATACGGAACTGTACTAATTATACTACCTATTAGTTCAAATATACTAAAGTTTTATAACAGACTGGGAACTGCGAATATATGTTATCCAGTTGAAATATGGGCAATTAAGATTGATATTTTATAAATTTTTAAGAGTATGAGGTTTTTTCAAGTTAAAGTGACCGACAAGTACAAGAGCGATCTTGAACGCAAGTACACATGTGTTTACAACTATGCTTCTCTTGCTGAAGCAATGAAAGCTATCCGCTTGTATGAGGATCCGAGTGCTGCTCCTGATGGGTACACCTATATTGACAACCTAAATAGGAAGGTTGTTCAGTACCATCTTTATTATGAAGAAAATGGCGGAGCAGTCATTGAACTTCGCCATGAATATTTCGGTATTCCAGAAGATTGCTCTGTTGAGCAAGTGATCTATACCGAATCAGTCTATCTACATGAAATTGTATTATAGGTTCTACCACAGACTCTCGCATAGGCCCTGAGAAGCCAGATAAGTCCGACCAAAGACCCAGTGCGCAGAAAGCAAGTAAATAGAGCAACTTGATGATAACCCTGAGAATGAGCGGTGGAGCGTTACCACCCTGCGCACCGAAAGAAGTAATAAAGATATGGACAAAATGCTTAGAGCACAGATAGCAGGTGAAGTCAGAAGGGTTCTGATGGAGGTTCTTGAGGGAAGTCAGGAGCAATGGGTGTCAGCCGATGAGCTGGGCAAGCACATCAGCTTCTGCACCAGGGACTGGCTGAAGAACTACGGCAGCACCCTGCCAAGAACAAGGGCAATGGTGACGACACCAGACGGTGTGACACATCAGAGTGCATACACCTATCCCCTGCACAAGATCCAGCGCATGTTGGCCAACAATGAAGTGAAATTTCTAAAATTATAAGGATATGAAAAAGGTTTCAAGAAAGACAATGGCATTGCGCATGCTGGCCATTACAGTAGTATTGACTGCAGCCTTCATAGGGCTCTGCAGTGAACCAGTAGGAATGGTGGACACACACTGGTGGATCGTGTTCTGGACATCCAAGACAATAGGTGCTGCATTTGCAACACTGGCGATCTACCTCTACAAGCATTGGGAAATTAAGTCTTATGAAATAAACTGATAGGATTATGGAATTTGAAGGTAAAATCATTGAAAAGTTAGAGACGAAGACTGGCACTAATCCAGTCACAGGCAACACTTGGAAATATACCAGATATGTTGCACAGAACACGCTCCCACAGACTACGACAATAGTATTCGATGTGTGGGATGGCAGGGATGGAAGGATTGAAAGACTAAACCTGCAGGTGGGCAAATGGTACAGACTGTTCCTTTCATTCGAGGCCAAGAAGAACAAGGAGGGCAAATGGTACAACTCCATCAGCGCATGGAGTGCCAGGGAAGTATCAATAATAGACGAGAACAAGAATGGAGAAGAACAGTAATATTGCCATCAACAAGAACGGCATCAGGATCCTGATGTGCTGTGCCAGCTGCAGCCATCACTCAGATGAAGCCACTGGTACACAGGGGCTGTTCCGTGCCTGCCACCTTGAAGAGAATTCGGGCATCACAAGAAGGAACACATCCGTATGCAAGTTGTACGATATGGACAGCAAGTATGTCAACCTGCACTACTCCGAGACCCTGGGAAAGGTCAAGAAAGGCTCATACTTCAAGATGGTGACTGCCATCAGGGAAGCGGAGAAAGAGAGCAAGGTGCCTCAGGACGAGGCCATGTCTTGTGAAGACATCAGGAAGAGATACTTGCTGGAGAATGACGAATCGGTTTATATGGAGATCTGACATGAACGAAGAGAATAATGACAACTACTTACAACTGCCAGCATGGGGGACAGGTACACCTTTGAAGAAGCCTGAGACTCCTGATTTCCTCAAGGATGATGACTGGTTTAACACGGACATATCAGCAGACTTCCTTGACTTTACGGAACCATACAAGCCACCTCGCTGGACAATGAAGCGTGGAAACATACAATTTGCCAATGTAGGAGAGCTGCATCTCATAAGCGGGAAAGCAGGCCATGGGAAGACAAATCTCATGTCACAGTTCATTGCAGCCATACTTGCTGGCAAGGCTGGTGGCACTGAATATACGAAACCTGAGACAGTAATCAGCCCTGTAGTACTGTACATTGACACAGAGCAGGGCAAGGATGATACCATCGCATTGAAGAACCGTATATGCACAATGGCAGACATGGACTATTCAAAGAAATATGACAGCTTCCATATTCTTCGATTGCGTGACACAGAGAAGGCAAGTGATAGGTGGAAAAAGATACTTAAAGCCATTTGGATGGTCAGGCCTACTGATATATTCCTGGATGGTATGCTGGACATCGTCAATGATTATAATGACCAGAAGGAGTGCCAGCCAGTCATCTATAAGTGCATGAAGATCTCCACCCACTACGATGCTTCTCTATGGATGGTGCTCCATGAGAACCCTATGGTGGACAAACTTGTAGGAACTCTTGGAAGTATCACCCAGCGTAAGGTGTCCGAGATATTCTCTGTCAAGAAGCACAAGCAGTCTGAAGAGAGCAAGAATGTTCCTGGCTTCCCTGAGATATACTTCGAGGTAAAGCAGCTCAAGGCAAGAGGCATTGATTTGCCTAACTGGTACTTTGAGGTAGTGTCGAATGTGAATGGATGGGGAATGCCTGTTGAGATTGATGAGAAGGGAATTGTCTCAAAGCCTGAAGACCTGAAGCAGCAGCAAGAAAAGGCTTCTACCGATGACTATCTGAAACTGGTGAAGTGGACAACAAACGGTGTTTCATATACTGATATAGAAAAATTCCTCAGATCTAAAGGAATTACCAGCAACAGGAAAATTCAAAGCATATTCAATGTGGGACTTGAGGAAGGTATCATATATAAGAACAGCAAGGGCAAATACTTCTACAACGGACTGGGGAAGCAAATACCTAATGATGTTTCAAATGACATTCCATTTGAACAGCAAGATGAAAATGACGAACCCCCATATTAGAGATGTAGTCGCAGAGCCCTGTACCCCCACCCCCCAGTATATATATAAATATATATACAGGGGGTGGGAGGGTACCAAGCTCAAGGGCGAGCGAACCAGCAATTTTGCAAAAGAAAAAAGAAGCAAAAAAGAAAATTACCACTTATAGGCTATGCAGATAGATGAGTTTGACATACGGAGGATAAAGGATGCAGCAGGCATACTGGATGTGATGAGGGATTTCATCCCCAATATCCGCAAGGCTGGAGCAGACTATGAGTGCCTCTGCCCGTTTCACAAGGACAGGCATCTTGGTTCCTTCAAGATCTCACCGAGGAGGAATACATACAGGTGCTTCTCATGTGGCAAGCACGGAGGACCAGTTGACTTCCTCATGGACTATGGCAACATGACCTTTCAGGATGCGATATGCTACTTGGGTGCCAAGTATGGCATGCCCATAGAAGGCAGCGAGACATACCACCCATTGCCAGCCAAGCCACACACACCTCCACCACCACTGCCCATGCTGGTGCTGCCTACTGAGTATGTGAAGATCAGGCAGGACATCAGCGAGGACACCCTCTGCAAGTGGATAAGGAACCTGCCATGGGACAAGCTGCAGAAGGAGCGTGTGGAGAAGACACTCAAGAACTACCTGGTAGGACACAGCAAGGATGGGCACACCATCTTCTGGCAGATGGATGAGAAGGGCCAGCTCAGGACTGGCAAAATGATGCTCTACAAGCCAGACGGTCATCGAGACAGGGAGAGCAAGGGCAACTTCTCATGGATCCACACAAGACTGGAGAAGGTGGGCCAGTATGATCCTGACAAGTATGAGATGAAGACAACCTTCTTCGGCATGCACCTCATTGACTTCTTCCCAGATGCCACCATCAACATAGTAGAGTCCGAAAAGACTGCTCTGCTCTGCAGCATATACTTCGGCAATCCTCAGAGCAACCTATGGCTGGCATGCGGTGGGCTGTCAATGCTGACGAAGGAAAGGCTGATGCCACTCATGGAGAGAGGAAGGAAGGTGTCACTGTTCCCTGACCATGACAGCATAGAGAAGTGGACCAAGCAGGGCGAGAGTATTGACTATGAAGGATTGGAAATACAGAAAACATTTATTGAGAAGAACTGGAGGAAAGAGGACGGTGACAAGGCAGACATTGCCGACATACTGGTAAGACTCCTCTGCGACTCAAGGGCTGGCAAGGTACAGAAGGCGAATGAGGTGATCAGTGCTTTCAGGACTGCAAACCCATTCTTCGGCAAGCTGGTGGACAGACTACAATTAGAACCGATAATACAAGCATGATGGAACAGGAAAGCAATAGCTATGAAGTAGTGGCAACCAAGGTAAGGAAGGAAGCCAAGGACAGACTGGAGGCACTCTGCAAGTCGAGGGGCATGACCAAGTATGACCTGCTGCAGATGATGTGCGACACACTGATAAGGTACATGGATGACCACCACAATCTCACCCCAGAGATGGAGAAGGCGATGAGCATCTTCGAGCATCTGCAGGGATGGGGAGGAGCGTTCAACCTTGCTGACTCTACGGCCAAGCCTGAGATAATGGAGGCAACATACTACCTGCGTGACACAGACAAGCATGGAGTGCGTGGTGTCCATGTGGAGAGACCATGGATGCAGAACTCTGAATGGGTGCAGACATACAACATACAGGAGATACTGGAGCAGACCATCAACCTGCTGATGCCTGAGAGGTACAGGAGACTCAGGCTCCTTGCAGTGGACAATGACTGCAGCAGCATACTGCAGCTCATAGACATGCTCATTGACGAGCACAGCAAGGATGCTGACATATCCTCCATCCGTCAGGGCTTCGAGGATGCCAACAGGTCTGAGTATGGAAGGAGGCCAGCTGATGAGCCATACAGGCGCAAGCACTACAAGAGCGTGAATGATGACAGGCTGACCAACCCACAGCCAAGTCTGTTCGAGGAGGATACAGACATCAATGATGATATATATGGACTAAATGTTTAACCAATTAAAGTTATTATTATGGAAGAGTTTAAGTACTGGATTTTAGTAATCATGTGTGGAACCTTCTTGTTATTTGGAGGCGTTGGAGGCTGCATGTACATCCAACCAAGGTACAATGTATGGAAGCAGGAAATGGATGGTAAGGCAGAGTTTGCTAAAGCAGAGCAGAACAGAAAGATTAAGATTGAGGAAGCGAAAGCCAATCTGGAAGCAGAAAAACTGAATGCACAGGCAGAGATTGAGAGAGCAAAGGGTGCAGCAGAAGCCATCCGCATTGAGAATGGCAGCATCACACCCACTTACATTCAATACCTGTGGGTAAGACAGCAGAACCTCAATACTAACAACAAGATCATCTACATACCAACTGAGGCAGGGCTTCCTGTTCTTGAAGCTGGTAGAGGTTCTAATGAATGATTAAATTGTTTCCTGGTTAGCTCAACAGGAGAGAGCAGACTGCTGCAAACAGTTCTACATTATGGCAGTGAATGAAGCAAGTTCGAGCCTTGCACCAGGAACAAACAATGAAGGTTCTACCACAAGCAACCAGATAAGTAAGGCTCTCGCAAAGGCCCTGAGTGGATTAGCGGTGAAAGCAAGTAGAACAGAGCAACTTGATGATAACACTAAGGATGAGCGTGGGTGCGATACCCACCACCGCTACAAGTAAATGAAAGAAGACATGAGCAGAAACAAAGACTACCAAAGACTGTTGAACACCAAGAAGTGGAAGGAACTGAGAGCATGGAAGCTCCAGCATAACCCACTGTGTGAGATGTGCCAGGCAGAAGGATATGTGAGAGCAGCTGTGGATGTACACCACATCATACCAGTGGAGAGTGCACACACACTGCAGGAGATGGAGCAACTCTGCTACGATCCAAGCAACCTGATGGCACTGTGCATACCATGCCATGTGAAGGTACACAAGGAGATGGGGAAGAGCACAAGGCAGAACCACAAGGACAGAAGCAGCCAGTCACTGGCCAGATGGGCAGCAAGGCATGGTGCCAAGGCCGAGGGTGAGGAGGCCGAGGCCAACCCTCCCCCACCCATTTTTTTTGAGGGGTGAGATCTTCCGAAAT
>Ga0326512_10003389_pt1 | contig 11698 bp, 9 predicted proteins | sample 1_2617_0518_D_FD_203652 | JGI IMG/M metagenome (GOLD analysis project Ga0326512, IMG submission 203652) | Bovine rumen microbial communities from UC Davis, California, United States - 1_2617_0518 | ecosystem: Host-associated > Mammals > Digestive system > Stomach > Rumen | place: USA: California... | reverse complement strand
GCATGACTTTACAAACCTGGATTTCAAGACTCTCGATTTTCTCTAAAGCTTCTTCGTAATGAGCTTCGTTGATCATGGTTTTTACTTCAATCAAAATCTTATCAAACTGCTTGGCAGATAAGAGGTTCTTATCTCTGAGGTTGATATTGGCAATCTCTTCTGGTGTGGCTTTCTTGGTCAGCTGATCAATCAATTGATTGATCTTAGAAAAGACTTCTTGATTCTCTGAATATTTTTGTGCTTCATCAAAAAGATAAGGGATATCTTTTTGAATATCACCAGTCAGCTTCTTCTGGATTTTCAGGAATTCATCTTTTTCTTTCATAGCCATAGAAATATACACGATTATTTATGAAAATCAAAGAGTTAAGCTTTAAAAAGTATTTTGATTTTCTAAATAAAGAGTTTGCATGGTTTGAAGTGTTTTGCTATAGGAGTTGTATTTCTAGTTATTTAGAACGCCAGAGGCAAGAGTTAAAACTAGGGTAATGACATAAACCGCAATGATAAAGACTTCTATTCCAATAATTGAAGTGTTGATGGTTAAGATGATTTTAGAAATTGTTCCTTTTTCCTTTTTGTATAAGTAAGGATTGTTGTCGAAATAGTGACTTTGAAATAAGCCATAGACATCAATTGCTACCGCCATGATACCAATAAAAATAAAGAACGTCGCAAGATTAAGTTTTATCAAATTATTCATGGTTTTTCCAAGAAACCAAAAGGAACAGAATATCAGTATGGGGTTAAGATTACTGAAATATCGATATGTGTCATGGTTAAGTCTGGTTAGGTATCCGATAACGATGACTGTTATAGATAATAAAAAGAAGAGGAAAACGTCCACAGGTAAACTTTCCATGGTCATGTATGTGGGAACATCAAAGACAAAACCAAGCATGAAATAGACAAAAAGAAGAACACCTGTTACCCCATAACTAGCAAAGGAATCATAAGAATTTGCAGGCCCTCTAACTAGATGGATATACTTTTTGTTAGTATTGGAATGTTTGATGTGCCTGGATTGATCATAGAAGGATTGTACAGGACCTATGATACTTCCAGAAATAGCTAAAGCAGAAAGAAGAGTGGAGAAGAGATATAAGAAATTTTCCCGGTTCTCCACTTCTCTTAAGGAAACAATGGATATAGCCAAAATGGTTAAAGTCATGAAAAAGAAAAATAGTGTAAAGGAATCATCAATAATCTGAATTTTAAGAGGCGAACTGTTCTTCACCCCTTTCTTTTCCCACAAGATGAATAAGATGATGAAAAAGAAAAAGACTGAGAAAAGAATGAAGAGTACAATTTGTAACGTCATTTAATGATTTTGCTCCTATCAACTCTATAATCACTCCAAAAATCCCAAATATGAGCGATGGTATTGTCTGGTTCTGTTATACCACCAATCATCATATCGATACCTGTGATTTCATCTTCTGATGCCACTGATGTGGTTCCAGGATTGCTTGGAATAAAATTACCATTTTGGTCTACATGGCCCTCACCAGATTGAACTAATTCAGAAATGGTTTCTGTTACCTGAGAAAATGCTTCAGATTCAGCAAGTAAATCATTATATTCTTCTTCTGTAATATCACCATCAAGAAATTCATCTTCGTAGTGATCCTCGAAACCCTCTTTATCAAAAACTACACCTTCAGCGTTAATTTCTGTGAAGGGGGATAATGCATCGCGATCTAGAGTGTTGTTTTGATATTTTATAGAAGGACGGGATTCCTGAAAATTGATTGGTGGATTAGAAAACATGATTCTTGGGATCAATAACAAGGTAAGAGCAAATAATAGTTTTTCATATGTTTTTAATGCAGTTCATACATCTCCCGATGGTGATTTACCTTCTTTTTTGAATGAAGCATATTTCAATATTGAAAAATTATTGAACGAAACAACAAAAACTATCAATAAATTTTACCATATTAAGCATTATTAGAGACACAAAAAGAAATCATCAACAAAAAACCACTCCCGCAGGAGTGGCTTATATGTTTTTAACTATGTTCGGAATTATTCGCCCTGGTTGATGACACCATAAGTCAAGAAGGATAAGACTCTGTCATAGGTGAGGTTGTCCTTGCCGACGAAGATGATCTTGTCACCAGCATGTAAGACGAAATCTGGGCCGACAGACTGCTGAGCGATGTTGTCATTGCCAACGATAGCAACGATGGTAGCTTCAGTGTAGTTGTAGAAATAGACATCACCGACGGTCTTGCCGTTGATCCAGGAGTTAGCTGGAATTTCGACCTGGGAGAACTTGATAGCTTCGGTAGTCTGATAAGTGAAGGAATCCTTCATATCATCGATAGCAGCAGCAACCTTAGCTTCGATTTCTCTCTGTTCATTTAATAACTTTTCGAGGTTAGCATACTTGTCCTTAATCTGGGTTTCAGCTTTCCACTTGTTAGCGAATTCCTGAGCGTGTAAGACGGAATCGACGAAGACGCCGACACCTCTCTTAGAAGAGACGACTTTTTCCTTTTCAAGGATGTTAAGAGCCTTACGGACAGTTTCTGGGGAAACACCATAAGAAGCACCTAAGATAGAACGGCCTTTGAGTAAGGTGCCTTCTGGATATTCGCCAGTTAAAATTTTACCGCAGACATCCTGAGCGATTTTGATGTAACGTGGGGTAGATCTTTCTTTTGCCATAGTTAATTAATTCCTCCAAACTTTGGTACTTAAGATTATAGATTACTTTTGTCATTAATTCAATTGAATTCAAAGAGTTTTTTTAGTAGCGATTCTAAAAAAATAATAAGTTGTATCTTACTTTGAAAAGTTTTTTTCTCTTAAAAATTGCCTTGAATACGAATCATTTTGCGAAAATTTTTTTGTGAATTTTTCTTAACTTTCTCTCAGTACAAGAAACAATTTCTTTTTTTCTCCTTTGTTGTGACCGGAAATAAGTTGTAAAAAAAAATATTTTAGGGCATAATATTTAACTGCATATATATTTAATATATCTAAGTAATAAACAAAGGAAAAATCAAATGAAAAAAATTGCAACGATATTCAAATCGATGATCTCTAACCAGGCGGTCATTGATTCCCGTAAGAATCCTTGGTGGATTGCTCTCATCATGGCTGTTCTTGCTATTTTCTTACCATGGATTCCAAGCCTTAGCACTGGCTATACTGCCAACACTGCTGCTGTCCTTACCACTTCCATGAACTATGAAATCGATAAGGGCTTCAAGAGTGTCTTACAGAGCAACTACTTCCAGAACGGTATCACCATCAAGGCTGATAGCGAAGGTAAGTACTATCTTGATTACAACTTCGATGATTCCATGTACACCGTTGCTTCTACCGCTGCCGATTATGAAAACGAATATAACGGCACCAACGCCAAAGAATTGGTCAAATCTACCTTCACCGATGTCAAGACTGCTAACGACTCCTTAGAGTATTACAAGAAGACCACTTCCTTCTCTACCAAGCTCAGTGACTTAAAGGGTTCTAGTAACGACGGCTTTGATTATTACTATGACTGTATCAGTGTCGAAAACACTAATACCATCACCCCAAGTGAAAAGACTTCTTCTTCCACTACGACTACCACTTCTACTGGTACGGTTGTCACTTATGAAAACAGCGGTCGTACCACCTACTTACAAAACTACTACATTCCAGAATTATCCAGTACGATGAGTAATTATTCTCAGTGGTTATCTAACTTCGCTTCTTCTGCAATCTTGAATATGAGTTCTGCTTCCTCCTCTACTTCCAACCGTTATCCACATTCCTACGCTATCTGGGCTAAAGACTTCGTCCTCCTTGCTGTCTATCCAATCAAGTCCACCACCAGCTCTATCAGTGTTGCCGGTTCTTATTCTGGCACCATCAACGATGGTTTCAAGAATGAACAGGGCTTAGATGGCACCAAGTTCTACACTTACTTAGCCGGTAGTGAAACCGACGTCACCAAGATCTATTCTGGTAAGTTTGCTACCTATCTCCATGAAGCTGGTAGACCTGCCTACTTACGTTCTGTCTGGGTCAACATCGGTATCATCTCCGCGGTTGCTGCTGGTTCTATCTTAGTTGCCTCTCTCTTACTCTTCTTCTTCCACAAGAGAAGAACTTCCATCTATCGCGATGCCAACTACTTCCATACCCTCAACGAAGCCTGCTACCTCGCTTTAACTCCATCCTTGATTGCCATGATCGTCGGCTTCTTCAACGCTCAATATGTCTTCGTCATCCTCGTTGGTGCTGTCTTGATGAGAACTGTCTTCTCCATGAGCAAAATCTGTCCTCCACCAACTGATTCCGGTAACGGCTCTAACAAGCCTTTATACCAGGCTAGAAGCTAATCTAAGGGACCTGCGGGTCCCTTTTTCAGTTCTTTAGGAATTTACTTTTGCTTCGGCAGCAGAAATCTGTTCATCAAGCAAAGTGAGTTGATCATTGAGTTTCTCTTCTGCTGTTCTTTTCTTACCTCTCGGCATTTAGTATCTCCTTATTTGTTTACCTAAAGTATATGCTTTTGTAAGTTAAATACAATTAGAATCAATGACGAATAAAAAACGCTTTCCTACTGGATTCTATTCTATTGCGCAAATATTGACATTACTTAAAAATGCGAAATAGGAATTAAAAAACACGGCTTTTACACGAATGAATTTCTATTGCGCAAATATTGACATTACTTAGTTTTGCGCATTATACTATACATGCAATGTTGAAAAATGTATTATCGCGCATCGGCGCAAACTTATCGAACGGTAGAGCGAAAATTATATTCGGATCTTTGGGTTGGGGAAATCGAAAAGAGATTTTTTCCTATGCAAGAAAACTTGTTGAAGGAAGATTCTCTGATGTTGAGTTCTTTGAAGGGGATACTGTGGATGAATTCAAAAAAATGAATTTATCCAGAAATTCAGAGAAACGTGCATGCTTACTGATTGACAATATTTTTGAAAGAGGTGATTTCACGGTGCTGATAAACCAGGCATTCGGGAATCGTAACGTGACAATAATTGGTGTCTCGTCTTTTGATCCTATTTCGGTCGATTACAATAAGATGACCACCATTGCAGGAAGATATGAATCCTATTATTTGGCATCACACGCATTTTCTGAAATTCCTTTCGATGTTGATTTCACTGCTTACCTATCCAAAGGCGGGTTGTTATTTAAGGATAATGAGGATTATTTAAACAAATCATTAGCCAGGATTGAAAAGGAAATGAACTCTAGAAAGTTGGAGGCGTTAAGGGGCTTTTTTAGGTTTGTTGTTGAGAATTCAGGCAGACCGTGGTCTGAACGCGCGCTTTCGACGAGCGTTGCTGCGACCTTGTCTCCTAACACCATAGGAAAATATCTAGATATATACGTAGAGAATTTTCTTCTTTATCGTCTGGAAGGTTTTGATTTTTTGAGAATGAGAAAAATCGGGGGCAATTTCCGCTTATACCCCTTCGACACATCGTTATATGGTTTCAGTCAAAGGGAGGCGGCAATGAATGTGGATTTATTGTCTATGACTCCTTTGATTGGAAGGTTAAAAGAAGAGGGCTATGACTGTTATTATGGGTATTTCCATCAGCAAAGAATGCTTTCTGGTGGAACTAGAAGATATCAAGATGAGAATGTCGGAATATATGCAACGGATGGCAATCGTCAACTGGTGTTCGCGTTAAATATCGGCGGTCCAGATGGAACTGAGCAGAATATCTCACGAATTTCACCGACGGTTGAAAAGTACATAGTCGAAAGCGGCAAGTCACCGGCAGAGTACGACAATGTTGGAGTGCGCCATGTGGGCATTGAATATTTACTTGGTGATGAGTTTGATTGGAGGAGACGATAATGCTTGATGTTGAATTTAAACGTGAGCAAGATGTTCGGAAACTGGCGAGTCGGGTGGCGAATAACAAAATCAAAATTATCGCCGGGTTAAGACGTGCTGGAAAATCTTACTTGTTGGACCCACTCTTTAAAAAATACCTAATGGAAAACCGCGGGTGCATAGAGGAAAATTTCGAGATCAAGGATTTTTCCAAACAAGACGAGATTACCTCCGCGGAACAATTTAAGACATACCTAAGCGGACTCATCGGGAAAGACAGCCTTAAATATATCTTTTTGGATGAACCTCAGGAAACAGGCGATCAGTTTGCTGAAGTTATTCTGAAATTTCATAAGATGCATCCAGAATACGAAATTTATATTACGGGTTCCAACAGCAAGACGTTATCTGACGACATAGTTAATTTTTTCGGCGATGATGGGGATCCTGTTTTCATTGAGTCTTTGCCGTATGTCGAAATAAAAACTGTATTTCCTAAATTCAGCTTGGATGATTATTTTAAGGTAGGTGGCTTGCCGGTTATATTAATCGAAGAAACGGAAACAGACAGATTAGATGCGCTGAAGAATCTGAATCATAACTTGTATGTCACAGACATCCAAAACAGGCTTGCGAAAGCAAACGTCTTAACAAAAATACTACCTTTGGAAGCGGAAAGTTTCTTGCGTGGAATTTGCTTGAACTTGACAAGTCCTGCCAGCGTTTCCAGTATCGTTTCTTCATGTGTCGCTAAGGGGCGGGCGAATGGCAATAAAGAGAGGAACGAGTTTTCAAAGGATTGCCTTTCTATATTTCAGGAAGCCGAAAATTCGTATTTCTTATATAAATATATCTACCCATGTAATAAGCCAAGCGATAGAAATCCTAATGCCTGGGAATCATATCAAATAAAATATTATTGTTATGATATAGGACTACTCAGAGCGATGGCCAATTCACAGGATATTAAAGGAGCAGCTTTAGAAAATGCTGTTTTCTTGGAACTTCATAGAAGAAAAATAGATGCGCGGCCATACATTGAATACGATTCGAAGGGTAATGAAACGAAAAACATTGACTTCGCTTTTGAATTCGAGGGAAGGAACATCTTGCTTCAGGTCACTCATGAAATAAATGCGAATGACGAAGAACGGGAAGTGACAAATCTTTTAAATATTTCTGGAAATTATGAAAAGTACATTGTGTATGTAAACAATCTACTTGGACAAGAGGCTGGCATCACTTATCTGACAGCCGACAAATTCTTTATCAATTTCCTTTAAAAAGAAAACTTGCCAAATTTGAGAAAAAATCTCAAAAAAGGCAAGTTTTTTGTATGCAAAAAAAAATTGCCTCCGAAGAGGCAATTTATTAGAGATTTACTTTTGCGTAACCGGATTTCTCAACCAGTTCCTGACCTTCAGGACCGACCACCCAATCCAGAAGCTTCTTGATGTTCTTGGTTTTTCTGTTACCTTCTTTGTAGGTGGCAACAAAGCAACTGGTCATCGGATAAGTTTCATTAGAGATGGTCGTCTTACTTGGTTCGACACCATTGACACTCAAGATCTTGATGTCATTAGCCTGTTGTAAGGCCGTAGCATAATAATAGAAGGAGAAGCCGATTGCACCAGGATAGTTATGATAATTAGAGACGACTTCAATGATACCGGACATGGCGCCAGAGATGAGTTCCTTTGGTGTATTGCTGGTATCGACATTAGGGAAATAACGATCAAAGGCCGTCTGAGAACCGCTGCCGGGATTACGGATGTAAGGAAGAATCTTGGTATCTGTACCACCGACTTCTTTCCAGTTGGTGATCTTGCCGTTGTAGATATCTCTAATCTGTTCCATCGTCAAGGAGTCAACATGGTTGTTGACGTTGGTGAAGAAGACAAAACCTTCTTTACCAATCGGTGTCATATTGAGAGTGAAATCACCATTTTCCTCTTTTCCATTTTCGAGCAGATTCTCGTCAGGAGCAGCACCAAACATGACATCATTTAAACCATCAAATAAGTTATAGTAGCCACCGATGGTGTTGTTATAAGTGAAGGGGGAACCCGGTGCGTTTAAAGGTTCGATATTGGATGGATAAGTGGCATTGACAAAGGATGAATACATCGGGAATAAGGCAGCCGCTCCATCGACAACAGGAAGTTCATCTAAGATGCTGAACTGTAGGGAGGCTTTTTTATCTAGACGAGCGATTTTGCTGTTTTCATCAAATGGCAGATACTGATTGGTGTCGATGCTGGTGTTATCCACGATGATCTTGGAATAGTGATAAGCATCAGCAATACCAACACCACCTAAGGTTAAGCCGGTAGCAACAGTGATTCCTAAGGCGACTAATAAGGTAATCTTTCTTGCTTTCTTGTTGGTGATAAACCAAGCGACAAACAAAGTGATGATCGCCAATAAGAAGCCAAAGGAAGCGAAGTAGTATTTCGGATAAATAAAATACAGCATAAAATAATAGACCCATCCTAGGATGAATCCAGCCACTGCTAAAAGAATGATTTTACCAATGGTTGCTAAAACACGGAGTACGACATCAGACGAATTTTCTTTCATTTTTGCGTTCCTCTATATACGTTACATACAGTTCTATTATAGTAACGATTATATTTTTGTCAAATAATTAAGGGAACAAACATATCCTTTACTTATTTGGAATAGGTATAAGTGATATCTAGTTTGAGAGTATTGCTTTCCTCTCCTTTACTCTTGGTGGTGTTGATACTGATGGTAGTGATAAGACCATAGGAGTTAAATTCGATGGTCTGTTCACTTACGGTTTCACCAGTGATGGTGGTATGAGCTTTAAATCCTTCACTGCTACCATAATAATAAGTAGAAGAACTATCAGCCTCACTTTCACTAAGAATATCCTTAGCCATGAAGTTGACATAACTAGAAGAGTAGTAGGCGGATTCAGAAATGGTATTGGTCGTGAAACGAGATGTCGTTTCCTCTAAATAGTATTCGATCTGATCGATTTTATAATCGTGGATGGATTTCTTGGTCGTGGTACGAACAAAGCCATCGGCGATGACTTTCGTATATGGATGGGAAGAGACTTCTCCAGCTTTTTGAATAAAGGAGGCGTAAGTCACTTCGGATTGACAACCACCTAAAAGAAATAAACTAGCTAAGGCGATGAGCAGATTTTTTCTTTTTGGTTGGTTCATTATGATTCCCTCGTTAATCATTATATCTTTATTCACAATAAATGTATAAAAAAAGTATCCCAAGTGAAGAATCACTTGGGAAGTATCTGGACCACATCGAGGGCCTACTATGTATAGTATAGAGTGTTAAAACCAGCAAAACAATAAACTGATAGTTTAATGATAGCATAGAAAAAAGCCCGATTACTCGGGCTTGATTTTACACGATGGTGGATCCTAAGGGACTCGAACCCTTGGCCCACTGATTAAGAGTCAGTTGCTCTACCAACTGAGCTAAGGATCCATGCAACAAAATCGTGCTTGTAAAGTATATTACAAGCATGAAATTATTGCAAGAGTTATTTATGAATTATTTTCAAAAATAATGATTCTAACTTTATTTATTCTCAACTTCTGGCTTTTCCAGGCGCATTCTATGGGCGATTGTACTCGTTTCTGCAAAACGGACCAACATACCAAGAAGGGCAGATAAACCAGTGAGATAGATGATTAACAACAACCACATCGGTTTGGTCAGACTGGTAAAGTCGATACCGACAATCTGATGACAGAAAGAATGATAGGCAGGACTGGAAGAAGGAATCATACCAAAGCCAAAGACCATGAGACAAACTAAGAAGATGGTGATGACAAAGCCGATGAAACGATAACGATTCTGGCGATTGGATAATGGGAAGAGAGGTGAACAGCAGTTATAAGCCATACCTAAACCGACAAACGTCATACTTAAGGAGTTGAGAGTTCTAAAAGCAAGTTCATCCTGAGCTGTCATTTGACCAGCGGCATCTAAAGTGAATTCCAAGAAGTTACCAGGAAGCGAGAACAAGATATAGTTCATACTGACAGCGATAATCAGACATAAACCCGCCGGCACGGCACGAATGAAGGTGTTGGATAGGAAGTGACCGGTGATTGGCGCATCGTTTTGCTGAACGGCCAAGAAGACCGAAACAAAGCCGATACAGATCATTTCCGTAACCAAGAGGTTGTTTGGATCAAACGGATACTTGATACCATTACCACCATTGAGATAGGTGAGCAAAACGATGATGGTGAAGACGATGGTGAAGATGGTCTTCATCAAGTAGAGAGCGGAAGAACGCTGAACGTTGTTGACGACTCTTCTACCTTCTCTGACCGCTGATGGCATAGAGGCAAAGTTGGAATCCATCAAGACTAAGTTGGCAGTGTTTCTGGCAGCGCTAGAACCATTGGCCATCGCTACGGAGCAATCCGCCTTCTTCATGGCCAGTAAGTCGTTGACACCATCACCTGTCATACCGACGGTTTTACCCTGACGCTTTAATTCGGCAACGATGATGGCTTTCTGTTCTGGAGAGACACGACCAAAGACCGTATACATATTGACGATATCTTTGACCTGACTTTCATTTAAGCCTTCTAAGGAGATACACTTCTCTGCTTCAGGAACACCGCATTTTTTAGCGATTTCACTAGCAGTGAGCGGGTTATCACCAGAGATGATCTTGATGTCGACACCATTTTCGATAAACCATTTGATGGTATCAGGAGCTTCATCACGGACATGATCTTCTAAGGTGAAGACGGCAATCGGTTTAAAGCGATCTTTGATTTCGCCATTCATGATGGAGTTATCGCTGTGGCAGAGCATGACGACACGATAACCGGCCGTCTCTTTCTTGGCGATATATTCGCCTAATGTTTTATCCCTACCTTTGTAGATATATTCTGGAGCGCCAAGAACAAAGGTGCCCATATTATGGAATTCGACTGCCGAATACTTTCTAGCGCTAGAGAAAGGAATGCTGTTGATGACACGATATTCTTTGCGCAATGGGAATTTTTGAGACAAGGCTATGGACGTCTGGTTGGATTCTGAGAAAGCCGCCAAGTAAGAACCGACGAGTTTTTCCATCTCGTAGCCATTATCGACCATCAAGATTTCATCTACGCGCATAGAACCATCAGTCAAAGTACCGGTTTTATCTAAGCAGAGAACGTTGACTCTCGCTAACATCTCCACAGAATACAAGTCTTGGACTAAGGCGTTTTGTTTGGATAAGGAGAGAATGGAAGTGGCTAAAGAAACGGAGGTCAACAAGTACATACCTGAAGGAATCATACCGACCATACTAGCCGCCATAGCTTTGACGGTATCACCAGCGACTAAGAAGAGCTCTCTTCCATTAGAGTAGTAAGCAAGCCACTGGGTCCAGAAGGTTAAGGCGCCCAAAGGAAGAATGATGAAACCGATGATTTTAATGACTGCATTTAAGGAACGGACCAATTCCGATTTTGGTTTGGTCAATTCTTTGGCTTTGGCTTGGATACCAGAGATGTAGTTATAATCACCGACCAAGTCGGCCTGAACGGTACCAGAACCAGAGACGATGAAGGAACCAGCATAGATTTTATCGCCTGGTCTTTTGGATATCGGTAAGGATTCACCAGTTAAAAGAGATTCATTGACTTCGATTTTGCCATCTTTGAGGATGGAATCAGTCGGAATCTGATCACCGATTTTCAGAATATAGATATCATCTAAGACGATGTCTTCGGTCTGCAGGACAACTTTTTTACCATTGCGGAGAACTTCAAAGGAACTTGAGGTGACCAGTTTTAATTTATCGATGGTGTATTTGGCCTTGATTTCCTGGAAGATACCGATAGCGGTATTGACCACCGCGATGACAAGGAAGGT
>Ga0326512_10003388_pt1 | contig 11702 bp, 7 predicted proteins | sample 1_2617_0518_D_FD_203652 | JGI IMG/M metagenome (GOLD analysis project Ga0326512, IMG submission 203652) | Bovine rumen microbial communities from UC Davis, California, United States - 1_2617_0518 | ecosystem: Host-associated > Mammals > Digestive system > Stomach > Rumen | place: USA: California... | reverse complement strand
GAGTGAGGCGAATCTTCATCGTTGTATTAACAATAACAAAATCCAAGCCTCCGATTTAGAAAATATTGCCATCAAACTTAATGTTGATGTACGACTTTTTTTTGATGAGTTGGCTATAAAAAATGCAAGTTCCGACTCGCAAAAAGTCGATACAAGTGCAAACAGGGAACTCTTGCAACTGTGTAAATTACTTATAGCGAATTTTCAACAAAGAGATAAAGTAGTATCTCAGTTGGTGTCAATGGTTAAAAGGATGGAGTAAGTGATGGATAAGATTACTTGCATAGCAGAAGAAATATTGCGATTGGCAGCTAATGATGGCGGTGGAAATCTCTATCCAGCTCAGCTAAATGTCAGCATGGAGGATTTTGCTGCCGCAATGAAGTTATTATCTCCTTTTGGTCAAGAGATAATAGGAAATATGAATGGAGCATCACCGATATTTCAGATTAACGATTTTGGAAAAGCCTTTGTTGCCCAAGGAATGTGGAGTGAAAAAGAAAAGCGCGAAGCATTGGAAATGGAACGACATCAAGAGTGCGTGAACCTTTCAAATAAAAGCATCGAACTTGCAATAAAAAATAACAAATATGTTATCTGTGGTATTATAGTTTCAATTATTGGTGTTATTATCTCAATACTGATCAATAAAAATATCATTTAATTGAATGAATAACATTTTGCGAGATAAGGTATTAGCCGCTATATCGGTCTTACTTATTCTGGGAGGTCTTTATGGACTGCATAACGATTGGACGCTCTACGCTTTAATAATTCCTTTCGGGTGGATTCTATTAGGTGTGATATTGGACGCTGCCATTAACGGCAGTGGGACGCGAGAAAGCGGCATAATTTCCATCCTTTGTGCGCTAATACTTACTAATATAGTTCTATTATTGGTTCACTGTGATAAGTCATTTATCTTTGGTAGGCTTCTTTGCTGTACAGGAGCCGTGATAGTGATTATCAGAACTTCTACAGAGGCAAATACTAAAAATGGTTCAAAATGATTAACTATTTAGACAAAGCCCCTAACTCATTGACAGTAATCAATAAATTTCAGCCGCCCAGGCAGCAGTTGAGGAATAATGAAGAATGGCTAAATATCAGCGAGTTAGGCGGCAAGGCTTTGAAATCAAGGCTTTGCCGCCTTTCGTGTCAGGACAAAACACGGGCATTTTGCACGGAAAATGTGCAGAATGAACGTGAAAGTTTAGAAAAAGTTTAGAGAATTTAGAGGGCAGTTTAGAAACGGTTTAGAAAGGGTTTAGAATATGGCAACATTCAAAGTTTGTGTTCAGAAGCAGCGCAAGGATGGCTTTTGGCCAGTTTACATCAGAGTTATTCATCATAAGAAAGTGGCATACATTCCAACTGACAAGATGGTGACGGACAAGGGGCTGTCTAACCACAATGAAGTGGAAGATCCCTATGTGATGCGGTGGTGCATGGATAGGATTGTGTGCTACATGGAGAGCCTGAACAAAGTTGACACTGAGCATTGGACGGTGAAGGAAGTGGTGGATTTCCTGAAGAACGGGAACACTGACGTTTCCTTCAGCGAATATGCACGGCTGCATCATGACAGGATGATAGACAACAGACAGGAGCGTAACGCAAGGAACTACGAACTGGCCTACCAGCATCTTGAACGGTATGCCGGGACAACGAATGTGATGTTTTCTCAACTGACCTCAACTTTCGTGAACGGATGGATAAAGTCGCTGGAGCATACGCACAGGGCAAAGGAGATGTACCCTGTCTGCATCAGGCAGATATTCAAGGCTGCATGTGCTGAACTGAACGAATACGACCAAGGGCGCATCAGGATCACGACGAACCCGTGGGTGAAAGTCCAGATACCAACAGCCGACCGGGCGGAGAAGTTGGCCATCAGTCCCGAAGACTGCCGTGCCTTCTTTGCCGCACCTCTTCCTGAGAGCAAGATGAAATCCCCACTGCCTGAACTTGGCCGGGACGTGGCAATGATGGTGCTGTGCCTCGGTGGCATGAACACGGTGGACATCTACCGCCTGAAGAAACGGGACTACTACGATGGCATCATCCATTACAAGAGGGCGAAGACGAAGAAGTTCAGGGCAGACGAGGCATATATGGAGATGAGGGTGCCAGCCATCATCCAGCCACTCTTTGAGAAGTATGCTGCCGAAGCCGATGATGAATATCTGTTCTGCTTTCATACCAGGCACACGAACAATGACAGTTTCAATGCCAACGTGAACATAGGCATCAAGAAGATTTGTGAGTCAATGAAGATGGCGAAGTCTGACTGGTATAGTGTCTATACTTTCAGGCATACTTGGGGTACTGTTGCCCAAAATGATTGTGGTGCCAGTATTGCAGACGTGGCGTTTGGCATGAATCATTCTTCTGGTCATAAGGTTACGCGAGGTTATTTGAAGATAGACTTCACCCCTGCATGGACGTTGAACGAGAAGGTAATTGACTTTATATTCTTCTCAACGGAGAAAGGAGCAAGACAACAGCATGAGGATGAATCGAATACGTTTGAACGGTTCTCTGCCAAGCAGATGATAAAGGGAACGGTGTATTTCCGTGGTAAGGTGCTTGGCGAGGTTCAGGACATTGGTTTCAACAATGTTGACGAAGTGATTGCCGCACTGGTTCCTTTCGTGCCTGACGATGTGCCAGTGCGCTCAATGGTGCAGTTCAGGATCGAGAACTGCGACAAGCAACAGACCGCCATCTACGAGCGGATGAAGGGCAAGGGTTTTTGACCACCATTTTGACCACCATTCCGCGCATATCCACGAAATGGTCAAAAAGGCTTCACTCTTACATGGGCGAAGCCTTTTTTTTCTCTCGCGCACACACGCGTACACACGCGCAGTCGATGACGTAGATATATTTACTTTACTTTAGGCGAAAATGTAAACATGATGTAAACATCGTGCATACATTTTGGCTTGAAATGTTTACATTTAAGGGCGAAATGTGTGCATTTTGCACAGATAGCCGATTTTTACCATATTTAGCTATTAAGTTAAATTTAAGTTAATGCATACATTTTGGCTTGAAATGTATGCATTTGGGGCAGAAATGTAAACATCGTGTAAACATCGTGTTTTCAAAGGCCGATGTCAACATTTCGACTTAAAATGTCAACATCGGGAATGGGATTGTGTGCAGTCTAAAGTAGATTGATTTAGATGGCTATGCCTCGTCGTTTTCCTCGGAAAGTTCTTCCAGTGTGTCCTCTATGGTCTTGGGCTTGTTGCTGGTGATGCTCATGTCAACTGACTGAGGCTTGGGCGTGACGAAGGCAGCGAGTTTGAGCATCGCATCGACTCGCTCCTTGGGTTCAAGTGCTTTCATGTCTTCACTCAGAAGGCCAGTGTCGTAGTATTCGCTAAGTATGTCCTGAATGACAGCCTTGGTGAATGACGTGGCCTTGTTGGGGGTACCTTTTTGTCTGCCGCCTGTTTTCTTTCCTAATGCCATGAGTTAAAAGATAAAAGTGTGGTGCAAAAATAATGATTTATCTTTGGCGCATTGTTTTAAGTTTTAACTCATAAGAATATGTTAGGATCAATTATTGGCGGTGCCGTAGGAGCTCTTGGAGGTGTTTTAGGCGGGCTGGGCAAGAACAATGCCATCAAGAAGCAAATGGAGATGGTGGCTAAGCAGCAGCGTGACAATCAGGATTGGTACGATCGGCGATATAACGAGGATGCGACTCAGCGGGCAGATGCCCAGCGTATGATTACCTTAACTGAGGAAAGTATCAAGAAGCGCAATAAGGCTGCTGCAGGTACAGCCGCAGTAATGGGTGGTACTGACGAGAGTGTTGCAGCCGAGAAAGAGGCCAACAGCAAGGCACTGGCCGACACCACCAGTCAGATTGCAGCAGCCGCAGCCGCGCGTAAAGACCAGATAGAAGGTCAATTTCTCTCACGCAAGGAGAATCTTGACAATACTATGCGCGAGTTGGAGAGTCAGAAGAGCAGTACGTTTGACCTGATCAGTCAGGGCTTGGGCGGTGCTGCAAGTGGCATGAGTATGGGGCTTGGCTAAACTAAAATGATGCGTTATGGCAACAATTGACGATATCAACAATTCCTTTGCTTACGACAAGCAACGGAACTATCCTTCTACGCTGACCCAACAGGATGCCTCTTCGGTGCAGCCTGTAAACGACGGCGTGTCTGTAACGAGTATGGTGAAGCCTGAGACGCTTGACGTTGACGGCAAGATTAAACCTATTCCCGCCACGCTGAGCTGGGTAGAAATGTACAAGAGGCTGAACCCCTATACGCCACCGACTGCGGAGGAGCTTGAGGCAGAGAGGAAGAAACAGAAGCGTGACATGACGCTTGCAGCCATCGGCAACGGCCTAAATGCTTTCCATCAGGCATACGCCAACGCGAGAGGGGTGAAGCCCATTGCCGAGAACGTGAGCCTGACGGGCAAGGTGCGTGACCGCTACGAGAAGCTGAAGAAGGAGCGCGACGCGCTGAGCCGTGAGTATGCCAACGGCTTATTGAGGGCCATGCAGATGGATCAGGAGCAGAAAAACTGGCGTGAGAAGCTGGACTACCAGAAAGAACGCGATGCGAAGGCCGACGAGCGCGACCAGCGGAACTTTGACTATACCAAAGAGCAGGACAAGCAGAAATTTGACAGACAGAGCGAACAGTGGAAGCAGGAGTTCAAGCAGCGTGAACAACAGTATGGCAGACAGAATGCCCTTGCATGGGCTTCGCATAACCTTGCCGTGCAGGCACGGAAGGATAACAAGGAACTTGGCCAGAAACGAATCGACGCACTTGGTGCAAGAGGTGTGCGCGGAAAGCAGCTGGCCTTCTCTGATGGCAGTGGAAACAATGTGGGAATCTATGAGAATGTCTGGAAGGGCAGCATGGAACAGGTGTACGATGCTATTATCAATGAGTTTGAGGCAAGAAAAAAGAATGGTGAGAAGGACTTGCCAAGAGGCCTATCGAGAAAAGCCACAGCCCAGCAGAAGGATGATTTTGTTAAACAACATTGGCACAAGTCTTCAGCTGCCAAGCAACTGATGGGTGCATTGTCAAGGATTGATCCAGCCACCATGACATCAGCAACTTCCAATACTGGTGCTTATGACCAGTACGAGGTAAAGAACGATGATTATTCACAATACGAGGTAAAATAATAAACCATGCCACTATACAAACTGAATGGAAAGACCTACAACATTCCAGATGATGTGGTCGCAAACTTTGAGAAAGACAATCCTGATGCCACCATCGGCTATAGCGTAGGTGACAAGAAGTATGAGATACCAGTAAGCAAGCGTGACGGCTTCTTGCAGGCCTATCCTAAAGCCGTGCTGACAGGCACTCAGCAGCCAACGATGGTTGAGCAGACCAAGGAAGCCAACGAGCAGGTCACAAGCACAACGCCCAACAACATCTTCACCCAAGAGCAGTTGGATTCGATGGAGCGTGCTGCACAGCAGCGTATTGGCTCGCAGATGCAGAGCGATACCGTTGCACAGCAAGGTGGGCAGTTCAAGGAAGCAGCAGACCAGATAGGCAGTCGTGCGGCAGAGGACGAAAAAGTCGTAAAGGAAAAACAGGATGCATTGCGCGACCAGCTAGGAAACACTCTTCCAGAGATTGAGCAGGCACTTGACAGCACGTATAATGCGGCTGTTGATCGTGCGAGAGAAGCTATTACGCCTAAGTCGGGAGTGGCTAAGTTCGTTCATGACATCTTTACGCCTAATCCTGACAAACCGCTTTCTGGCCTGTTCAATCGTGGCGTGGAGCATGACATTGCCAGAAAAGACCCGGAAGTGCAGGCTCTGACTACGGCCAAACAATACCTCGATGACAGTCGCAGCATGATTGCGGCTGCAGACCGTGGTGACGAGAACTTCTTCAAGGGAGCCGCAAGGGGCTTTGGCGAGAAGTTCATGGACTTATCGACATGGGATTTCGGCATTACCGAGCTGGAGAACAACAAGACCCTGCGCGCCGCACTTGACAAGGCCGACAATGGCGAGGAACTGACGGATGCGGAACGCTCGCTTCTTGATGCAGCGGCCGTTAAGACGGCCACGGATATGTATTTCGGCAGCTACCTGAGCAGGGGGTATAAGGCTGGAAGCGTGACGGCTGAGAGTATTCCCTTCATGATTGAGATGGCCGCGAACCCATTGTCTGCAACAGGTAAGACAGCAGCGTCGAAGATGTTGCGATACACCATCAACCGATTTGGGCGCAAGGCTGCGACAAGCGGGCTTGGCAAGGCAGGGCTGACGGTGGCGCGAGGTGTCGGTGACATTGCAGGTGCGGCAGGCATGGCGGCAACGACAGGATCGGTGCGTGTGGCAGCTGATGCGGAGCGCAGACAGATGGGCGATGTTCAGTTTAACGAGAATCCAGATGCAGACAGGAGCGCAGTGTTCACATACAGCGGTCACACCGAAGGTGATAGTTATCAGGACGCATGGCGAAAGGCTTTCTTGGGTACGACCATCGAGAACTACAGCGAAATGGTGGGCGCATACTTTGCCCCAGCCCTGAACATTGCTGGCAAGGGAGTGCGCAAGGGGCTTGACAAGATAGGCCTGAAGAAGGTGAATGAGTTCGTGGACAATGTGAGCGGGAGCGACCTTGGCAGGCTCGTGAGCGACTTCGAGAGCCGCACACAGTGGAACGGCACCATCGGAGAATATGCGGAAGAGGTGGCAGGCGGAATCATGAACGCCTTGCTGGTTGGTGACCAGACACTTGACACCGACGAGCGGACTGGCGTGTTCAACCTTGACAACAACATTGACACGTTCCTTGGCGTGTCGCTGATGGGCGGTTTCTTTAGTGCCATCAAGACCGCAGGCTACCGCACGCCGAAATACAGGGCACGACAGGACATGAAGGCCAAGGATGATGCAGCCGCAGCAGCCTTCGGCAATCAGGAGAAATGGGGTGAGATTCGCAACACTATTGCCTTCGGTACGGATGAAGATGTTGAGCAGAAGATAAAGGACATCATCAATGACACCGATCTCACCCAGGAACAGCGCCAGTCCGCCTTGGAGTACGTGAAGGCGGCAACAACGTACAAAGGCATGCTCAAGGGCGAAGAGATCCGTCGCGCTGATGAAGACCCCTTGCAGGTTGATGCCGAGACCAGCTTTGACAACGGCTACGGCCTTTCAGGTGATCAGGAGAGAAACGACGCGAAGAACATGCTGGACTACCAGCGGCAGAAGGCCGTTGACACGTTCGGTGAGATTAAGGGACTTGACGAAGACCCCATTGCGACCTTGCAGACGATGCGTGATGGCGGCTATACTCCCGAGCAGCTTCAGGTGGCCATCGACTATGTGAACGCGAAGGCCACCTACGACGGCATGATTCAGCATGTGCGTGATGACATTGACGGACGAATCGCCATGAGCGACGCGATGATCGAGAGCCGCAGGAACCGTGAAGACGGCATGATACATCCGGCCACCATGAAGACCGATGACAGGAAGGTATATGTGATTGGTGGCAAGTTGGTGATGAATGAGGATGGCACGATGATAGACCACGACCAGAGTGACGAGAGTATTATCATCCGTGATGCCGCGACTGGTGCCATTGAGTTTGCAGACCCTCACGATGTTCTTTCTACAGATGAAGCCCTTGATGCTGCACAGGAGAAAGAAGCAGCCCAAGAAGCCATCCGTCAGCAGTATGCCCAGGAAGCCGCCAACAAGATTGACGGTGTTCTTCCTTTCAATAATGGCGATGCCTATCAAGTCGTGGACGAGCAGGGACAGCAGCACACGGTGACGGTGATTCCCACTGGCACGGTCAACTCACAGGGGCAGGTGTTACAGGCTGGCGATGGTGAGGTTGTCGTGTCGATAGACGGTGCAGAGCCAGTCCCCATGAGCCGTGAGGCCATCCAGCAGATGTTTGATAATGCCAACCTTGCGAGGTTGCAGCAGTTTGAGCAGGAGCAAGCAGCCCATCGAGAGGAACAGGCCGCAGCCGAGCGTGAGGCCAACAGACCTGTTTACAACATCAATGACGAAGTGACCTTGCAGACCGAGGAAGGTACGGTAAGAGGTTCCATAGCAGCCGAGGCCAACGAAGACGGACAGTATGAGGTATATACTGAGGAACCCATCAACGGCAAGAAGATAAACCTCTTTACACGTGACGAGCTGGATAATATGCTCATTGAGCATAATGGTAATGTTGCGCCACAGGTACAACCTACAGAAAATGAATCTGCGGTTCTTCCGCAGGGTACGACCGAGAACGGAGCGGGGCTTGATAATGCAGGAGGCGAGGCAGGTGCCGCGAATGGCACTGGAGCAAACAACCCTCCTGCGACCGCTCTTTCTCGCATTCCCATTCTACGTGACAGCAACGATGAGCCCATCCTGAACAGGAAAGGCAAGCCAACGTACCAATGGCATGAAGCTCCTGTTGGCGACACAGCCGATGCGCTGACTGAGCAGGCAGGCGGTGTTATGCTTACTGCGCGTGATGTTGCTACCGACATGGTAGGCAAGGCGAAGGAACAGTTAGAGAAGGTGCGCAAGCAGAAGCCAAAGGGTGAGGATCCCATTGAGCTGATAGAAAGCCGCAATGCCATCCGGCAATCCGAACAGCAGGCACAGGACATTGTGAAGTACTGGCAGGATGTTAATCAGGAGATTCAGAAGCGTATGCGTGAAGAGTCTGCACGTAAGCAGGCAGCGTCAGAAGCTGCAAAGAGCGAAGAGCAGAAAGCCCGTGAGGCTGAGGAAGCCCGCATCCGTAAGGAGAAATACGAAGCAGAGCAGGCTGAGCGCAGGCGTAAGCAGATTGAGGAAGAGCTTGCACGTTGGAACAAGCCTTACGCTCCGTTGGTAAAGGCACGCAAGGAGATGGAGAACGACCCAGATGCCGTAGCCATCCTAGCAGACACTGAGCCCAGGACACTTGAAGAGTGGGTGTCTTCACTCATTAGGCCCCAGTCGATGATGTGGGACGATGAGACCGACCCGATGACAGGGCGCACCGTCAATGGCCTGCAGTCCGAACTTGGCCTGCAAAAGAAGGACATTGAGCGTATCAGTGGACTTGTGGCTACCAAAGCTAAGGGTGGCAAGCCATTCGGACAGGTGGTACACGACATTTGGGAGCAGTTGCCCGAAGGTGTGAGAAGCATGTACGACGATCAGGACGTGCGCAATGCTCTTATCGGACTTTTTGGAGAGGGCAATGCTTTGCGCATGCGTCATCTGACAGAGGAACATCGTATTGAGGAAGCCCGACAGCTGATGGCTGAGAACGAGCGCAGGTATAAGGAGGCCGAAATGGAAGCTTGGAAAGACTTCTACCACCTGACAGCAGAAGAGCGTGAGACGTTCGAGGACTACATACAGCAGGCTCCAACGGCTATAGAACAGGAAATTATTGACCAAATCATAGCAGACAATGAACAGAATAGAACAAGCGAAAGCGTGGATCAGCAGCCTGTCAGCGGAGGAAATGCGGCAGGCATTGAAGGAAGCCAAGGCCAAGTACAGCAAACAACTCAGGCCGCAGGTAATGGCATTGATGAAGAAACAGCTAACCAAGGCGCAGAAGCAGCTGGCAGTGAACAGGCTCCTGTTGGTGACAATGTTTCTGCAAGAGAACAAAGAATAGCACGCGAATACGTCAGGGAGCTGTTGAGGCAGACAGGCGAGGATGAAGCACTTGCCGATGTCATGAGCGACTATGAGGTAGAGCAACTCAATGCTATAATGGAAGACTGGGATGCTCACAATTCTGACTACAGCTTTGTGATCGAGCAGCAGAAAGATGCGCTCAAAAGCAAAGACAAGAAAGTACGCGATGAGGCACAAGCAAAAGTCAGCGAAGCTATGACTATAGCCAACGAAGCCTTTGAGCCTATTGCGCAGTACATAGAAGAGCTGAAAGCCAAGTATGGCAACGTGGAAGAGGTTGGAGTGATTCCACGTCCGAAGATAGACAATCCCCGTTTCAAGAAGCTACGCATGCAGTTGGCCGATGGTTACTCCAATTTCCTTGATACGAGTGACGCAACAGCCCTACAGAACTCTGCACAGGCCATCCGTGACTATGTAGATGAAGGACTTGATATGCCAGCCGCTACCGAAGGTGAAGAGAATCTTGCCGACTGGGTGTTTGACTATGAGGGTGATGACCCTGAAAGACTGGCAGACCAGTATATAGGTCGTGTGTATTTTGACAGGTACCTCGATGATGACGAAGACCAGGAGTATATCAGAACCGGGTTGAGGGCAGAAATGAGACAGGTTGCGCCATCTGAACAGCTGAAGACTGTCAAGGATGCTGTTGACGGACTTACGGCCAAGTATAACACGCTTGTTCCTATATTCACTGTTGATAGCAAGAATCTTTCAAATGAAGAGATAGAAAGGATTGCTGGCAAGAAACTCACTGTAGAAGAGCTTGAAGATGGCAGAGAAGGGTTAAGAGATTATAAGAAACCAGCGTTTTATAACCCCGAAACAGAAGAAATAGTTATCTTTGCTGACAAAATAGACCTATCTAGAATCGAAGAATGCTTCTTCCATGAAAATATACATCGAGGATTGGAGCAGTACCTTGGTGAAAATGTCAATGCAATAACTGAAGAATTCTGGAATAGCTCTACGTCGGAGGCATCAGAGGCAAACAAAGATAAGATTGCCGAAATGTACAAAGACGAGCCTGAAAAAGTCAAAGAGGAATATCTTGTTTCCGTGTTCGGTGTAAGCCTAACAAAGGGAACCGCCGACAAACTGTTTGCAAGGCTTGCAGACGAGCACAAGATAGTAATTGATAGGATTTTAACAGATATAGGATATGACCGAGCAAAAGAAACAGCAGAACGAACCCAGTCAGAAGAAACCAACGTTTTGGAACAATCTGATAAGGAAGGTGTTTCCGTACCAGACAACCGATCTACAGGAAGAATAATATCCCCAACCTCTACATCTGAGGAAATTAAGACTGAGGAGAGCAAGGTAGATACCAATCCTTCTGAGGCACAGAAGGAGGCTGGTAACTATCAGAAGGGTCATATCAAGGTTGACGGCTTTGATGTCACCATTGAGAATCCCAAAGGCTCAGTGCGTAGTGGTACTGACGGGAACGGGAATCATTGGGAAACGACCATGCACAACAGCTACGGCTACATCCGAGGCACAGAGGGTGTGGACGGTGACCATATTGACGTTTTCCTCAGTGACAATCCCGAGAGTGGCAATGTGTATGTGATAGACCAGCGTAATGCCGACGGCTCTTTTGACGAGCATAAGGTGATGTATGGCTTCAACAACGCAGATGAAGCCCGTGCCGCCTATCTCTCCAACTATGAAGAAGGCTGGCAGGGTCTTGGTGCCATTACCGAGGTGAGCAAGGATGAGTTTAAGAAGTGGGTGAACAGCAGCCACCGAAAGACTAAGCCGTTTGCCGAGTATAAGAGTGTGAAGCCAATCGGTGCGCAGAACGAAGGGACAAACACCTCTCCCTACTCCATTGATCCTACAACCTACACCAACAAGAAGGGCAAGGAAACGCCAATTTTCCTTGTGAAGTTCGGTTCGGGCTTGACTAAAGAGCAAATCCGGGCAGGAAAGGAGCTTGCAAGGGAAAGCAAAGGTTGGTGGGATAGAGAACAAGGTGGCTTCATGATGCGTAGCGAGGATGCAG
>Ga0326512_10003387_pt1 | contig 11704 bp, 10 predicted proteins | sample 1_2617_0518_D_FD_203652 | JGI IMG/M metagenome (GOLD analysis project Ga0326512, IMG submission 203652) | Bovine rumen microbial communities from UC Davis, California, United States - 1_2617_0518 | ecosystem: Host-associated > Mammals > Digestive system > Stomach > Rumen | place: USA... | reverse complement strand
TGGTTGTATGACAGTCCTATCTTACCCGTGGGGATCTCTGCGAACTGCTGCTGCTCCAGCAACAGGATGATGTCGTCCAGACGAGCCTCGTCGAGTATCTGCTCACCATGCTTGTCAATATCGAGGGGCACGATGGCGAGGTCACTGCGCAGCTGGCGGCTCTGCAGATCGAAGATGTTGGAGAGTGAGTTGATGGCGATACCTAACGGGTCGCGGCTCAACGCGGTATTGAGGAAACTGTCATCACCTGAAATCTTTTTACCCTTAAACGAACTCGTCTCCTGCTTGAAACTCTGGGCATAGGCTCTGGATGCCGACTGCTGACTATTACCTGTGTAGATATGAAGCGCTTGCTCTGCCTTGCTCTCCTTCGTGTCATCGTCAAACTCGTCCTTCACGAAGAAAAGACTCTTCAGCTTCTTGGCATTCAGACGCTTGCTGCCCAGCAGCTGTGCTGCCTCCGACGATTTCGTCACCACGGGCAGTACGGCATAGCGTGCCACGAAAACGGCATCGTCGGCTTGTTCTGTCACAAATGATATCTGATGTTCTGTGTTGGTGGCTTTCCCTGTAACAATCCGGAAAGCGGCATCGTGGTTGATCTTGGTATACTCGGCAACCCATTTCTCTACCAATGGGCGTACAGAATGCTGTACGCGGAGGGTTACCTGCTCGTTCTGTGCTCCGGCTGACTGACTAACTTGCAGCCCTAAGAGCAATGCTATGGTGAATACTGATTTTCTCATGTTCTTGTCGTTCTTTATATATATTAATAATGTGTTGGTTACTTCTCTCCTCCTTCTCATTATGCATCATCTGCATGCTGCAACAACAACAGCAACACATTCGCATGTTCATCATCATTGTTTTCATAACTCTTACGTTTTTTATTTGTTTGTTACTATGTCTTTTTGACACTGCAAAGGTACGGTGAAATCTACACTCTCGCAATACCCTTTAAATGGCATTTTCATATACCATAAGTTTGGTATGACAGATGATTTGATCGTTATGAAGAATGCTTGTAAACATGAAATGTTAAGTGAAGAAGGGATAAAAAAATTTGGTAGTTTGCTAAATTCTATGTAATTTTGCAACAGAACCAATTAAACTTTTACGACTATGGGTAAGATTAAGACTATTGGAATTCTGACATCAGGAGGTGATGCCCCTGGTATGAATGCAGCCATTCGCGCCGTGACACGATCTGGTATTTATAATTGTTTTAACATTAAAGGTATCTATCGGGGCTTTGACGGTCTTATCAAGGGTGAGGTCAAAGATTTCACTACAGAGGATGTCAGTGGTATCATTACCAGGGGCGGTACTATCCTGAAGACAGCCCGGAGCAAGGAGTTTATGACCCCAGAGGGTAGGCAGAAGGCTTATGAGACTTGTCAACAGCAGGGCATTGATGCATTGGTGGTGATTGGCGGCAACGGTTCGCTGACCGGAGCCTGGAACTTCGGTATTGAGTTTGACTTCCCCGTCATCGGTCTGCCAGGAACCATCGATAATGACCTGTACGGCACCGATGCTACTATTGGTTATGATACGACGATGAACACTATCATGGAGTGTGTGGACCGTATTCGTGACACCGCCAACTCGCATGAGCGTATCTTTTTTATAGAGGTTATGGGACGTGACGCTGGTTTTCTGGCTCAGAATTGTGCCATCGCCTGTGGCGCTGAGGCAGCGATCGTACCAGAGGAAGCAACTGATGTCGACCAGTTGGCAGCCTTCATGGGGCGTGGCATCCGCAAGTCAAAGAAGTCATGTATCGTCATCGTCTCTGAGAGTCCCAAATGTGGTGCCCTTTACTACGCAGACCGTGTAAAGCACGAGTTCCCTGAGTTCGATGTACGTGTCTCTATCCTAGGACACTTGCAACGTGGAGGAAGCCCCTCTGCCCGCGACCGTATTCTGGCTAGTTGTATGGGCGTAGGAGCCATCGAGGCGATCAAACAAGGACAGCGTAATGTTATGGTGGGCTACCGTATGAATGAGATTGTCTATGTGCCTTTCACGGAATGTATCCGTACAGACAAACGCTTTGACAAGCGTCTTATCAATGTGCTTGATGAATTGAGTATTTAAGGGTGAAAGAGTATATACATATCCTATGTGGTATAGCCATTGTCTTTGTCATCACATTGACAATGAGCTCATGCAAACAAGGCAATAAGCCGACTGGTGCAGAAGAGCCTGCTGATAGTACAGTGACTATCGTGGAGGAGAAGAAAGCTGAATTGGATTATAACACCACAGACGCCAGGTCCTTTGGTCTTTACGGATGTGTGGCAAAGGTGGTGACAACAACCTACATGGCTAACCTTGAGGGCGACAAGCTGGTCAAGGGAATCATCTCTAACAGGACAGACAGTCTCGCCACTTTCGACGAGAAAGGACGCGTGACGCTTGATCCTTATGCGAACCCTTATGTCTATGATGCTGACGGGAAGTTTATCAAGGGACGCTCCAAGGCATCACAGATGAACCGTGACAAGGATGGACGTGTGATCAGTTATACTAACCGGGAAAATGAGAATCACTGGGAAGGATATAGCTACGAGTTCTCTTACGACAAAGAGGGTCGTATCACCACGATTGAATGGGGTGGATGGGAGGAAGGTGAGAGCTACGGTCTCACTTATCAAGACGGGAAGCTATATCCCAGCAGCGTGCATATCGATGGACTAGCTTGTGCCGATATCTATAAGACAGACATCCGTTATCGATATACGAAGTTTGATGAACAAGGAAACTGGACGGCACGTGAGATGTATTTCGATATTATGCAAACGACGGAGGAATACGAGGGTAATGAGAATCCTCCGAAGGACTATAGTAAGGAATACTATATCCAGGAAAGAATAATCACCTATTATTAATAAACGGAGACGAGGGTCTGCTCTTTATGACAAAACCAATCTTTCAACGTGCTGAGGCGTTGTTGGGTGCAGACGGTATGGAGCGTCTCCTCGAACAGCGTGTTATCCTCTTTGGTGTAGGGGGTGTGGGCTCTTGGTGTGCTGAGGCATTGGTACGCACAGGACTAAAACATTTGACTATCGTGGACTTCGACAGTGTGGATGTGACCAATGTCAACCGGCAACTAATGGCGACCACCAAGACAGTGGGACAGGTGAAGGTGGCGGCATTGAAAGAGCGGTTGCTTGCCATCAATCCTGATGCGGAGATCACCGCCCTTCAGAAGACATTTACGGAAGAGACGGCTGCAGCGTTTCATCTTGAGACCTATGACTATATCATCGATGCCATTGACTCGTTGAAAGATAAGGCATTATTGATAGAACTAGCCTGTCAGACAAAGGCAAAGTTCTTCTCATCAATGGGTGCGGCATTGAAACTCGATCCTACAAAGATACAAGTAGCGGAGTTTTGGAAGGTGAAAGGAGACCCTCTGGCGCGTGCATTGAGAAACCGCTTCAAGAAAGAGAAACGATTTCCCAGGCATAAGTTCCAGTGTGTCTTCAGTGATGAGGTCTTTAACTCTCAACTCCAAATCAAGGGTTCCCTTGTACATATTACTGCAATCTTTGGGATGACCCTTGCAGGACTGGTCATTCAAGATGTTGCTTCTTTCAGTTGTAATAAAGCCTGAAGAAGAACACTTCTGGGAGTACCGACATTCATACGCATAAAACCCTCGCCACCTGCCCCGAACATCTCACCATCATTGAGTGCTAGGTGTGCTTTGTTGACAAAGAGGTCAATGAGTTGTTCGTGAGTAAATCCCAATTCGCGGCAATCGAGCCATACAAGGAAAGAGGCTTGTGGACGAAGGGGTTTTATTTTGGGAAGATGTTGCTGGAAGAAGTCTTCCAAGAATCGGATGTTCCCTTCCACGTAGTCAAGCATCTCCTTGAGCCAAGTCTCGCCCTGTTGATAAGCGGCGATGGTGGCGATGGGTGAGAACAATGGAGGATCGTTGAACTCGTTAGCCTCTAACCACGTGTAGAAACGCCTGCGTATGCTGTCATTAGGAACGATGGCATAACTGCTGACGATTCCTGCGATATTAAAGGTTTTAGAAGGGGCACCAAAGGTGATACTGCACTGTGCAGCCTCCTCGCTGACGGTGGCAAAAGGTACATGACGATGATCAAAGAGTGCCATGTCACTATGTATCTCATCGGATAAGACGAGGATGTGATGCTCATGACAGAAGTGGGCAAGACGTTGTAGTGTTTCTTGTTTCCAGCAGATACCAGCGGGATTATGCGGATTGCTCAGTATCAACAATTTGCAATGCTCATCAGTTACTTGTTCCAATTGGTCGAAATCCATCTCGTAATAACCATCAGACAGTTGTTTTAATGGGTTATAGACAACTTCTCGTTTATTTCCCTGTGGGGTGAGTCGGAATGGGTGATAGACTGGTGGTTGGATGATGACTTTATCACCTTCTTGTGAGAAGACGTTGACTGCCATGCCAATTCCTTTTACGATACCTGGGATATAGGTCAGCCACTCCCGTCGTACCTCCCATTGGTGATGGTCACGAACCCATTGGATAATGGTGGACCAAAGTTCTTCAGGGACTACGGTATAGCCGAATAAAGAGTGGTCGAGTCGTTGGCGTAATGCCTCTGTGATGAACGGTGGTGTCTCGAAATCCATGTCGGCAACCCATAACGGTAACAGGTCATCCCGTCCGTAACGCTCCTGAAGAGCGCTGTGTTTCAGGTCGTTACTGCCTCTGCGGTCTATGATTTTGTCAAAACTATAAGTCATCTTCTAAAGCTTGTTGTAAGTCTTCCAATAAATCTTCTACAGCCTCCAGTCCTACTGACAGACGGATCGTGGTCTGTCGTACATTCATCTTTTCTAGCTGTTGTTCGGGGAAGAGACCGAAAATCGTGCTTGCCGGATGAATAGCCAACGTACGGTTGTCGAAGAGATTGGTGGCACGATGGATGAGTCTCAGGCGGTTGAGGAACCGGAAGCACGTTTCCTTGCTTGCCAGATCGATAGTCAGCATTGCCCCTGCCGTCTTGCCGAACTGGCGTTGGGCAAGTTGATAATAGGGATTATCTTTCAATCCAATGTAATTGACATTCTGTATCATACCCAGTTCCCTCAACCCTTCAGCCAACTGGAGGGCGTTGGCAGCCTGCCGCTGATAGCGTACATCCAGGGTTTCCAGTCCTAAGGTCTGAAGATAAGCTGCCTGTGATGTCATATAGGCACCGAGATTAAATAGCAGCTCGTATTTGATGCGTTGGTTAATCAGAGGGAAGGTACCATAATCGATGACTAATCCACCCAATGACGTACCACCCCCGGAGAGGTATTTGGTACTTGACACTACCTCAACATCCACGCCCAGCTCCCTCAGATGTGTCTCTGTGAAGGGAATCACAGTCGAGTCGACGATCAGAGGAACACCTTTCTGATGGGCGATCTCCGCAATAGCGTGAAGGTCGGCGACCTCCAATTGCGGATTAGTGACAATCTCCAGGAACACACAACAAGTATGCTCGTCAATAGCGTCCTCTACAGCTTGCAGGTCGGTCAAGTCTCGTAAACGAGGTTTCACGCCAAAACGCAATAGGGTGTTGGATATTAAGGCAAGTGTATTACCAAAGAGATGATGTGAGGTCACGATATTCTTGCCCTGTGAGGCAACGGCAAGGAGCGTGTTGCTGATAGCCGCCATGCCAGAGTTAAAGGCAGTCACATGAGCAGCATTCGTCAGCAACCGTACACGCTGTTCCAGGTTGGTCACGGTAGGATTCTCCACTCTGGCATAGTCGGGAGCTTTGATGCGGTTGCAGAAGGCATCTGCCATCTCTGCGGCATCACCAAATTCAAACGCAACATTATTATATATGGGTACGGCCAGCGAGCCATAGGCATCGGGACGTACATAGGGTGTGTCAATAGCAATAGTCTGTTTCTTCATAATCATTTAAATATAGAATTCAGAAGGGTCTACCAGTCCAGCGCGGAAAGCATATTTAATAGCTTCGTGAGCAGTATTCACCTGTAGTTTCCTGAATATGTTCTTTTTATGGGTGTTTACGGTGTGGATACTGGAATAGCGCTCATAGGCAATCTCCTTGGTCGTCTTCCCCTGTGCCACACCACGCAGGATCTCGATCTCCGTTTCTGTCAGTACCTTCGGACGTTGTTCTTCGTCAGCCTGTTGACAGATCAGTACCTCTGCGGCACGCTGGCAGAGGTAACGATCGCCGCGTGTAGCATAATCAATGGCATGACGGAACAATTTGAAAGGGGAGTCTTTGAATACGATACTCACATTACGTACGGTATAAACCAGTTTGCGCATGACCTGAATGGTCAGATCATCGCTCACCATGATCCATTGAGTACGTGGGAAACGCTCGATAATAACGAGAAGTTGTTCCTCGTCCTGAATATCATATAAGGTATAGTCGAGCACGACGATACTCTTCTCCTCTTTCTGTAACTGACTGATTAGCTGATCCTTGTTGACAGCAACATGGATAGTCGCACTCTCAAGTTCTCGGATAAGGGTCCTCAGGGCGAAAGCAGTAAGCTCCTGATTGTCTGCCAAGATAAAATTCACCATACTTTTGTCTCATTTAGTTTGTCGGTGCAAAGGTAAGGTGAATATAGGAGGTGTACAATACCGCTTTTCGGTTATTCCATCTACCTAATGTTTGGTATATCGCTATTTGTTGCCCTTTCCCTTCATACTGAGTGAGATGCGGTTACGGCGGAGATCAATGCCGATGACCCTTACTCTCACATGCTGGTGGAGGCGTACCACTTTCGTCGGGTCACTGACATACTTGTCGGCAAGTTGGGAGATGTGTACCAGTCCGTCCTGATGGACACCGATATCCACGAAGGCACCGAAGTTGGTGATATTCGTCACGATGCCAGGCAGTTCCATCCCTTCCTGCAGGTCCTCGACGGTCTGGATATTCGGGTCGAACTCAAACTCCTCTATCTGTTCCCGAGGGTCACGACCAGGCTTCTCCAATTCTCTCATGATATCAGTGAGGGTGGGGAGACCTGTCTCTGTCGTCACATAGTGCCTGATATCAATTGCGTCACGCTTCTCCTTGTCATTGATAAGGTCGATGACGGTGCAGTGCTGATCCTTAGCCATCTGCTCAACGATACCGTAGCTCTCAGGGTGGACGGCACTGTTGTCAAGGGGGTTCTTCGCCTGAGGGATGCGCAGGAAACCCGCACACTGCTGAAAGGCGGCAGGACCGAGACGAGGTACCTTCTTCAGTTGCGCACGACTGGTGAACGCTCCGTTCTCTTTGCGGTAGTCCACGATATTCTTCGCCAGTGTCGGACCTAAACCGCTGACGTACATCAGCAGGTGTTGTGATGCCGTATTGAGGTTGACACCCACTAAGTTCACACAACTCTCCACCGTCTGGTCGAGGGAGTGCTTGAGCTTTGTCTGATCCACATCATGCTGGTATTGTCCCACACCGATACTCTTCGGGTCAATCTTCACCAGTTCCGCCAAAGGATCCATCAGTCGTCTGCCGATGCTGACGGCACCGCGTACTGTGACATCCTCATCGGGAAACTCCTCACGGGCAACCTTGGAAGCGGAGTAGACGGAGGCACCATCCTCGCTGACAACGAAAAGCCTCACCCCCGACCCCTCTCCCATAAGCGAGGGGAGTGATTGAATGCAATCTTCTACGAACTCTTTTGTCTCCCGGCTTGCCGTACCGTTGCCGATGGCTATTGTCTCAATATGATAGTCTGTTATCATCTGCTGGACATGGACAGTAGCCTGCATGCGGTGATTGACAGGCGGATGGGGGAAGATTGCCTCGTGATGCAGCAGATTGCCCTGTGCGTCCAGACACACAACCTTACATCCTGTGCGGAAGCCAGGGTCGATACCCATGACCCTTTTCTGTCCTAAAGGAGCACCTAGTAGCAGTTGGCGCAGGTTCTCTGTGAAGACGTTAATCGCTTCCTCATCGGCTTTCTCCTTGCTGATATTGGCAAATTCCGTCTCAATAGAGGGGTATAACAGACGCTTGTAACCATCCTCCACTGCTTCGGCAACGAGTCGTTGACATGCACCGTTGCCATGCACATAGTGGCGTTGCAGTCTGTTGACAGCCTCCTCATCGTCAATCGTAATACTGACCCGCAGGATACCTTCGTTCTCACCACGGCGCATGGCGAGCAACCGGTGGGAGGAACAGCGTCTCAAAGGCTCTTCCCAGTCGAAATAGTCAGCATATTTCGCTGCCTCATCCGTATCTTTCTTCGTTTTGACGACTTTCGATACGATGAATGCCTCACGGCGGAAAGCGGCACGGATCTGGTTACGGGATCCCTCTTCCTCGCTGACCTGCTCGGCGATGATGTCCTGGGCACCATGGAGAGCAGAGGCGATATCGGTAATGTCACCTCTGACGAAACGCTTGGCAGCCTGTTCTGGATGAGGCTCCCGTTGGAGCATGAGGAGGGTGGCAAGCGGCTCTAGTCCTTGTTCCCTTGCCACTTGTGCACGGGTACGCCGCTTCGGCTTATAGGGTAGGTAGATGTCCTCCAATACCGTTGCTTCCCAACAGTCGTTGATGCGTTTCTGCAACTCTGGGGTCATCTTTTCCAGTTCGGTGATGGTCTTGATGACTGTCTCCTTCCGTTTGGCAATCTCCTGCAACTGTTCGCAACGGTTGCTAATAGCGGTTATCTGAACTTCATCGAGTCCTCCCGTCCGTTCTTTGCGGTAACGGGAGATAAAAGGTATGGTACATCCCTCGTCCAGCAGTTTAAGGGTGTTCTCAACGGCATGCTCTTGGAGATGCAGCTCGTTGGCTATCAGTTGGGTGAATATCCTCAAATGTTCCATGTCATGATGTTTGATGCCACAAAAGTACGTAAAAAAAACGAGAAAGGCTTTTCTCCACTCTCTAATAAATATTAATTTATTTTGCATTTTAGTGGATTTATACTATCTTTGCATGCCAAATTGAAAAAGATGATTTCCGTAGAAGGACTAAGTGTGGAATTCAGTGCTAAGCCATTGTTCACCAATGCGAGTTTCGTGGTGAACGATCGTGACCGTATTGCCTTGGTGGGTAAGAACGGGGCAGGGAAATCCACATTATTGAAAATCCTGTGTGGTATGCAGCAGCCAACCGGTGGGGTGGTCAGTATACCGAACGACACAACCATCGGTTATCTTCCGCAGGTCATGATATTGCAAGATGACACCACTGTCCGGGAAGAGGCTCAGAAAGCATTCTCACATGTTCATGCGTTGAAAGAACGAATTGACAGAATGAATCAAGAACTGTCAGAACGTACTGATTATGAGAGTGATAGTTATCTTTCCCTCGTGGAACGCTTTACCCAGGAGCATGACCGTTACATGATGATGGGGGCGGAGAATTGCGAGGCGGAAATCGAGCGCACACTGATAGGACTTGGTTTTGTCCGTACGGATTTTGAACGTCCTACGAGTGAGTTCTCTGGAGGGTGGCGTATGCGTATCGAACTGGCGAAGATTTTGTTGCAGAAACCTGATGTGTTGTTGCTTGACGAGCCGACCAACCATCTGGACATCGAGTCGATACAATGGCTGGAGCAGTTCCTGGCGCAGAGTGCCAAGGCGGTGGTGCTGGTCAGTCACGACCGTGCGTTCATCAATCACGTGTCGAACAGGACGCTGGAGATCTCGTGTGGGCATATCGTTGACTATAGGGTAAAATACGACGAGTATGTGGTGCTTCGCAAAGAGCGTCGGGAGCAACAGCTGCGTGCCTACGAGAATCAGCAGAAGGAGATTGCGGACATGCGCCAGTTTATAGAGCGTTTCCGTTATCAGGCAACCAAGGCTGTGCAGGTACAGCAGAAGATTAAACAGTTGGAGAAGATCGTACCGATAGAGGTGGATGAGGTTGATAATGCCGCCATGCACTTGAAGTTCCCGCCCTGTCTTCGCAGTGGTGACTATCCTTTGATATGCGAGGGCGTCAGAAAGGCCTATGGTGAGCATACGGTGTTCTCGCAGGTCGATATGACCATCAAACGAGGTGAGAAAGTCGCCTTTGTGGGAAAGAACGGTGAGGGAAAGTCGACGCTGGTGAAATGTATCATGGGAGAGATCCCGTTTGATGGAAACCTGAAAGTCGGGCATAATATCCAGATCGGTTATTTTGCCCAGAATCAGGCACAGCTGTTGGATGAGTCATTGACGGTATTCCAGACAATAGATAATGTAGCGAAAGGCGATATCCGTCTGAGAATCAATGATATATTAGGTGCTTTTATGTTTGGAGGGGAAGCCTCCGACAAGAAGGTGAAAGTGCTTAGTGGTGGCGAACGAAGTCGCTTGGCGATGATCCGTTTGCTATTGGAACCTGTCAATCTGTTGATACTCGACGAGCCCACCAACCATCTCGACATGCCTTCCAAAGATGTGCTCAAAGAAGCCATTAAGGCATTCGACGGTACCGCCATTATTGTCAGCCATGACCGTGAGTTCTTGGACGGTCTGGTGACGAAAGTCTATGAGTTCGGAGGGGGCAAGGTGAGAGAGCATCTAGGTGGTATCTACGACTTCTTGCGGACGAAACAGATCAGTGAACTGTCGGAACTTCAGAGAACTCCGAGTTCTCCGAGTTCTCCGAGCACTCCGAGTTCTCCGAGTACTCAGAAAAACAATTACGTTGAGCATAAGGAGCAACAGAAGCGTCTTCGCAAGGCTGAGCGTGCCGTGGAAGAGTCGGAGCGTAAGATCAGTGACATGGAGCGGCGGTTGAAAGAGCTGGACACCCTGTTGATGGATCCTGTCAATGCCTCGAATATGGAGCTGGTCACAGAGTACACCTCTGTCAAGAAAGCCGTGGACGAGGAGGTGGAGCGCTGGGAAAAACTCTCGGAAGAACTAGAACAACTAACATAAAAAAGAAATGAACATTAAAGGATTTTTCATGATGATTGCCTTGTCATCGTTGTCGACTGCTTCTATGGCGCAGGCGGCACAGAGGTCGGGGATTGACCTGACAGACCTCAACCAGCAGGTAAAGCCTGGTGAGGACTTTTACGATTACGCTTGTGGCGGATGGATGCAGAAGAACCCGCTGCCTGCCGCTTATTCTCGTTATGGTAGTTTCGACCGTCTGGCGGAGGACAATAACAAGCGTATCAATGTGATCTTGAAAGAGTTACAGGAGAAGACCTACCCACAGGGTAGCGTGGAGCAGAAACTGAGTGACTTGTACAAACTTGCCATGGATTCGGCACGTCGTGAGCGGGATGGTCTGACCCCGGTGATGGGACTGATTCAGAAGATGGAGAGTGCCAAGACGACAGCCCAGCTTTTCGATATCCAGTTGGAGATGATGCCTTACGGCGACTCGGAGTTCTTCCGTGCCTATATAGGTGCCGATGACAAGAATGCTACCCGTAACATTCTGAACATCTATCAGGGAGGGTTGACGCTGGGGCAGAAAGACTACTATCTAGAGACAGATGAGGCTACGACGAAGATCCGTGAGAGCTATAAGAGACATATTGTCCGTATGTTCCAGCTCTTCGGTTTCAAGAAGGCGGCTGCCGAGAAGAAGATGAGGAACATCTTCGCTGTAGAACTCGCCTTGGCGAAGGTCTCGAAGTCACGTACCGAGTTGCGTGACCCCATCGCAAACTACAATAAGATGACCCTGAAGGAGTTTGACGGCAAGTATCCACA
>Ga0326512_10003386_pt1 | contig 11705 bp, 7 predicted proteins | sample 1_2617_0518_D_FD_203652 | JGI IMG/M metagenome (GOLD analysis project Ga0326512, IMG submission 203652) | Bovine rumen microbial communities from UC Davis, California, United States - 1_2617_0518 | ecosystem: Host-associated > Mammals > Digestive system > Stomach > Rumen | place: USA: California... | reverse complement strand
TTCTTTCTCTTTACAGAAGGCTTCTCGTAATGTTCTCTCTTACGAACTTCTGCAAGAACGCCTGACTTTGCGCAAGAACGCTTAAATCTGCGAAGTGCACTGTCAAGGGACTCGCCTTCCTTAACCTTAATCTCAGACATCTTTATCCCCCCTCTCTTCGCGTGGATTTCAAACTCGGATATTATATAGGACGTATGCGGATAAGTCAAACACCTTGAAATCAGGCAGATTTGTTGCCCGCAAGTTCCCTTACCTTATCAACAGGAAGACCTGAAAACTTGGCAATCTTTTCATAAGATAAAGAGCCATCCTTAATCATTGCCAAAGCGTGCTCAACAGAAGCTTCAGCTTTACCTTCAGCTTTACCTTCTGCTTTACCTTCTGCCTTGCCTTCTGCTTTGCCTTTTATTATTCCTTCATTTCTGACTTCTTCCCAAATATCACACATCTCTTGTCTTCCCTCCATTGTCTCTTTGTAGTGTCTTACCTTCGATGACAGTTCTTTGTAGCACATATCTTTGGCATCAGTACAGTAAAAATCATTCATCAGCTTGCCCAGTGCCGTATCTCTAGTTCTTATTGATCCATTTACATATATTATATGCTCTCCGTCTTTGAAATGCACTTGAGTCTCATCAACTGAACGGTTTATATGATAAATCGGTAAACTCGAATCAAGAACATCATTTTCTGTAATAAAGATTACATAGCTCTCACAAAGATCAGTAAAATCCTCTCCCGGCTTCAACATGTCAGCATCAATCATACTCGAATGATATCTTGCTCTTTTCTGATGTGCTCATTGAAGCAGGTCGTCATGAAATCATCATCCATGAGTTTAAGGCGAGCAATCCTTGCCGAATCCTCCGGACTTATCGTACGGGCATTCTTCCTAACCATAAATGAACCTCCTTTTTCGTTGTTATGCTATTGAACAAATGTTAAGCATCCAGACACGACAAAAGAAGTACTAGTAAAGCTAGTTGTCCTATTAACGGGAATCACCAAGAAAGAATTGGCCGCACAAAAGAGCTGGGATATGAAATCTATCAGTTTTTTAGATTCAATCAGCCTAAAGAATCATGCAAACAAGTTACTTAAGAGTAGCGCTGATATCGTTGCAATAGAGATAGCCGGCGCCAAAGCGATCTTTCTCTTCTTTGACTTGCAGACAAGTGTAAAAATGATTCCAAGCACAACACCGATACCTATAGCTATGCATGCACCCTTAATGTGCAGGAAGAGCATCAGGCACATAGCAAGCTTGACAGGACCGTAATTCATCTTGGTCTTCTTAACCTTGCCGATAACAGCCGTAACCAGCGCCATGACAAGACCTACACATGCAGAAGCAATAAGACCTTCGATAGCATATTCTCTCATATCAGGCATGAAACCGACTGTCATGATCCATACAACAAGGATAGCAGCAAGGAAGCCATTCGGGATAACGCCGGAATCCCAGTCTGCAAGAGAAAGCCCCAACAAGAGCACTTCCAAGACCAAAGTAGCAATGACAATCGCATCGATCGCACCGTGAAGTGCCAGTGTCCCTGCGAAAAGAAGTCCAAGTATTATCTCGAAAATCAGATCTCTCGGCGGCACCTTGGATCCACAGTATCTGCACTTACCTTTCAAAGCGATATATGAAATGACCGGGAAAAGATCTGCCGTTGACAGCTCATGTCCGCAAGTATCACAGTGGCTGTGGCCTAACATCCAGTCTTCGCCTCTTACAACACGCCATGCAGTGCAAGTTATGAAGCTCGCAAATATCGCGCCGAACATAAAAGCCAGAACAATACAGTAAATGCCGATAAACAGCGAATCAAAAAGCGGATATGAAAGAATCAAGGCCGGGATCTCCTTAAAGGTTATTTCTGACTTTGATTATACACTTTGAAAAGAATTGCCAAAAGACACAAAAAGCACCGGGCTCTTGCGAACCCGGTGCAGTGATAGCTATTTAGTTTTTATCGAAGCTATTCTACTATAGATTAAGTACCAGCCGGCATTGTATCTGTTAAGGATTTAGCTGTGGGAGCTGTCCATTCACCACCTGCTGTGTATGCATAATAATTTGTATCTGTCTGCTTAAACTTGATTTCAACCTGATCAATTGTGTACTTGCTGATATTATCTGTTCCATCCTTAACCTTGTAGTTAATTTCATAAACATCAATACCTGTAAGTTCCTTTACCTGCTTAAGAGTAAATGTGCTCTTAGCATCAGCAGTAGCCAGTGTACCGCCCTTACCGTATGTCTCTGTAGCGAGTGCCTGAACTGCTGCATAAACTGTGGATGCTGCCTGGTATTCCTTTTCCTTCTTAGCTCTATCGATGTAACCAACGAGTGCAGGTACGAGCATAGCTGCGAGGATAGCGAGGATTACGAGTACTACAATGAGCTCAACTAATGTGAAACCCTTCTTTGTTGACTTACCTAATTTCTTCATGTTAGTGACCTCCTTTTTGTTCACCCTTAAAGTGAGTTTTGAGTTTGTTTTGTTTGTCAAATGCTTTTGACTTGCTTGATGGTCTTACTATAAACCATTCCAAAATCGAGTTCAACACATTTTCGCCACAATTCACCAGTGGGTAACAATTTGTTTATTCAAAGCAAAATATGACATAGTTTGCAAACTGCTTGTTAACGGAAGGCTCCTTTTGAACTAATTGTTAATGGAAAACAATTTTCGATAAAAAAATGACGTTTATGATAAATGAAGCGCAATTGTACGCGTATATGCAACACCCTGATCATTATTGACTGTAATAAGGCATTTTACATATGCAGGAGCACCTGTATCAACATCATACGTAAGATCCGAAAAGCTAAGATCTACAGTGTATTTGCCATAGGCGGTATTAGTTAACGGATCCGTGAAGTCATAATAACCATTGGGGAAAACAAAGCTATCAACATTCGTACCGGATGAGAAATAGCCGTAGTGCACGCGTCCTATACTAGAAGCTACTTGATCAGCAGCAGGATCTGCTGAATTAAACATTCTATAGATTGCACGGGAATACAGGCCTCCGGAACCGGTTTCAGCTGAATCAGTGGAATCATCAGTAGCTTCACTGGTCTTAACAGCATTATACAGCTCACCGGTTATCTCATAATTTGAACCAATCGAGATGCAATATTCCGGAGATTTTCTTATAACAAGCACTTCTCCACTGGGCAACGATGAAATAGAATCATTCTCACCTACCAGTTCATAACCATTTGAGGTGATCCATACGTCGCCGGCGCATTCTATATTGTTTCCGGTACATGCGCCTCTTAACGAAGAAGCAACATTATCCGCTATCAACTGAGCCTTAGCCAGTTCATTATGGTGGGTATAAATCGTTGAGATAGGAAGAATAAGAGATACACAGGCAACAGCAAATATTGCTATGAGCGCCATAGCAACTACAAGCTCAACAAGTGTAATAGCTTTTTTCGTCTTATAATGTCTCTTATTTAAAATTAACATGGCTATTACCCGAATTCATAAACAACATACTTTGTTCCGTCAACCGAATAAGTATATCTCTTTATCGGCATTGTCTTAGTTGAGTCATTGGGATAAGTAAGCGGTGCACCGTTTTCAGGATGAGTAGTAGCGAGATCCTCCTGGAGAACGATCATAGAATCATCTGCTTTCTTTCTGTTTTCAGTAGCATGGATCTCAGTATTGGCTGCCCATGACAGACCTTGAGCAAAAAAGATTAGCATTATAGAAAGAAGCGCAAAAGCAACTACTACTTCAATAATAGTCTCACCCTGTTTATTCTTAAGAACGCTTCTTACCCTGTCTCTTAACTTAATCATTTTAATATTGCCTCACATAAACAGCACCGGAATTAAGATAGGTTAATTTGTACTCGTACTCGGCATCTGCAACTTTTGAGTAGACCGTTATAACAGTATATGTTTCCATTGCCGACGGATAGTCCTTGACTGTAACCCTTACCTCTGAATTTGGAATTGCATACTTGGTATTAGCTGAATCATCTAAACCGTTGAGTGCATGCGGATCAGTTATGTCGCCGTTTTTCATGGCTTTGTCAATCGAATCACCTAAACTGACAGCAATCATATAAGCCTGGTCCTGTTGTTGCTGCTTATCTGCTGAAGCCAACAACGTATTTGTCGTCATACGCAAAACAATTATTCCGGTAATAATTATTATTGCAATGATCGACACAAGAACGAGGCTGGCGCCTTCATTCTCCCGCAAAACAGAAGACAATTTCTTATTTGTTTTTCCCATTTGTCTCAGTTTCATTTTACATACTCTCCGCACAACTCTTTGGTAACCGGTACAGCTATTTATGTTTCCTCTTCCCACAATGCGTAAATCCTATAGTCACTATAAATATCAATCGTACTGATTTCGATAGGCGTGGTGAATTGATCATCTTCATAGTAGCCAAGGAAAGTATATCCTTCTCTTTCCGGTGTGTATTCCAATCTCTTTCCTTCAGCTACAGGAATAACCACCTCATTACCTTCGCTTATAACTATTGTAACGTAATGAGCTGTAGCCCATTTAGCGTAAATCGTATAGTTTCCATTTATACCGAAATTCATGGTAATCGGATTGGTGAACTCGCCGTCTGTAAACCAACCATCGAAAACAAAGGCATCCTTTTCAGGCAGATAGCTAAAGATATCGCCTTCATCGACTGTGATCTCAATTGGTTCACCTTCACCTAAGTGTACGGTAATAATATATGTTTTAATCCATTTAGCATAGATATGTACATCCGCTGTAACTGTCTGTTCGAAGTCAAATGCTTCAGTACACTCTTCATCAGCATACCAGCCGCCAAATCTGTATCCGCCCTCTTTAGTAGGCTCAGCAATCTCGAAACTGCTCAGATCATATTCATAATCAACCTCGGTTTCAGTTGTTTTACCGGTATCAATATGAACGATAACCACGGGCTTAGCCACCCATTTAGCATAGATCTCAATATCAGCCGTAACCGGTTCAGCGAAATCATACTCTGTTTCGAATTCAGCATCCTTATACCAACCGATAAATGTAAAGTGTTCCTTAGCCGGATCATCCGGTTTTGTGATGCATGAGTTATATTCTATCCTCTCAGAAGGAATATCAGTACCGTTGTAAGTAACAAGCGGATTATCCTTCCACAGAGCATAGAGAGTCATAGCACCGGTTACCGGTGTATCAAGAGTGAATTCCTGTGTGCACTCCTCATCGGAATACCAACCAACGAAAGTACAATCAGTCTTAATTTGCTCATTTATCTTCGACGCATCTAATACATCGTTATATTCAACAGTCTGAGGATCAACAGGAACACCACCGTTGACAACAAATTCAACCGTGTATTGTTCTTTTGTCCACTTAGCATAGATAGTCAGATCTCCATCAACTTGATCAGCAAAATTATACTTCTCAGTTAATTCGGCATCCTTATACCAATTAACGAATAAATGACCGGTAAGTTTAGGATCTGCAGGACGCTCAACAACATTGCCCTTAGCTATGCGCTGAGGAATATAAACTGTTTCTCCACCAGCTTCAAAGTTAACAGTATACAGAGGCAAAATAGTGAATTCTTTTACAACTTCACCTGTATAATTGCCCATACCGGTAATCTTTACTTTGCCTTGTCCGGGCTGAGTGTTGCTCTCATATACCAAAGTGTAATCCTGGTTCTCAACAAGAGGCGTTTCCTTACCATCCTTCTTATATATTACACTCACCGGCGGCTTAACCTCTGTACCGTCATCATTAAACGGAATCGGAGAATCAACTTTTATTTCAAATTCAGTAGAATTAATATCCGGCGAAGTAATTTCAAAATACTCTTTTACCTGACCATAATACTGTCCAATTCCAACAACTATTGCAGCCGCCATGCCAATCTTGTTATTTCTCCAGTAAACAACTGTATAGTCCACACCAAGAGTTAACTCTTTTCCACCCTTAGTTACCTTAACAACAGGTTCAACAGCCGTTCCGTTATAAACATTGACAGGGGTAAGTATCTCAACATCCGGGTTTATCAGAATATAATCAGGATCTTCCGTAGGGATAATGGGCCAGTCTCCATAATGAACACCTTCCCAGTGCTTAGCAGGCCTTTCCGTGGTCGAAAGCTGAACAGATATGAAAGTTCTAAGCGGGAATTCCGGGACAGTTCCATCTTCATTCTTCAATGTCGAATCAAAAGGATTCGCATGGTAAATTGACGTAGCATCCTTCTTTATATACTCATTGCCCGCACCATTCCACATAGCTCGTCTAATTTGATTAACACCGATGCGGCTTTCCGGGATATTTCCTACTCTTGGAAGTTCAGCATTGATCTTATCTACTACCTTACTGATATTGAATATAGCGACATTATCCTTGGTAGCGCATCCGGCAAAAGATCCGAAATTCGTCGAAGACTCAGAATTAATAAACACATATCCTGTACAATAGCATTCTTGGAAGAAGCTTCCTTTATTTGCATCTGTGCTGCCAACAAATCCTCCGACACAATCCTCGCCGTTTACAGAACAAGTAGAGTAACACTGACCAATCTGCGTAGCACTATTGCTAATAAAGCCTGCAAATCCGCCTACATTCTTTTTACCTGTAACATTCTCATAGAGAGGAATATACTGTCCGCCGACTGTATGGCCGCCGCTATAGCAGTTATTGATCTTTCCGCTATACACACATCCTGCAAATCCGCCGACATCAGCATCTTCTCCATCGCCTCTAACTACAGCAGTACTAAAACAGCCCTGCAAGTTAACACTGTATGTGCAGCCTGCAAAGCCACCGACATCAGTTGCTTTAGAATAAACAGCAGCATTTGAAGAATAACTTAACACATAGAAATATGCTTCAAAATTGGTACTACAGTCTTTGTTTCCATAATTCTGCGTACCAGAATTAGATGTCAATATACCAACTGCTCCACCTACACCGCTGTTATCACGCAAATCTACATCGGTATTACTTAAGTCATCACCACCGGCAAAGACCATACTTGTATCAGTCTGATCTTCGTTTCCAATTCTTACAGAGATATATGCACTTGTATTCTGACCATTACCTACTTTATAGACTCCTATTGCTCCACCGGCTTGTACACAAATACACCCGTCAGTAACTGTATCCACACCGTAAACAGTACTGAGAGAACCCTGATAGTCGCCAATCCTGGTAGCATTTTCCAAAGATACATCAAGTCTTCCCGTAAGTTTAGCAGCACTAAATTCTCCGAATGCTCCGCCTACAGCAGCCTTTCCGGAAACTATTGCTTCTGACAGCTCAACTGTCATATTCATATATATATCAAATGCGGCAGTGCGGGTTAATTTGCCGCATACACCACCTACATAATCGCCATTACTGTATACTACCTTTACCGTATTTACATCATAAGTTGTCTTTGTTTGTGCAGTACCGCCACTAAAGAATGAATAGCATGCTCCAATCCATCCTCCAATATAAGAAGAACCGTTAGTGGATACTACACAAATCGAAGGACCTGTTGCTGAAATATTGATAACTTTAGAACTACTCTGAGAAGAACCTGTATCACCGGACTTTCCGATAATACCACCCAGATAATTGCCATGACCTGTAATCAAAAGGCCATTATCATATGTCCTATAAGGAGCACCGCTGCTTCTATTGGCAGACAGGGTATCGATCTGACCACCTGTACCACTTAAGCTAATGTTATTAATCGTGCCTTTAAAATGGAAACCGATAACACCACCGATACAGGCATCAGGATACTGCTTTGCACCCTGCCAGATCGGATTTCCGGTATTCATCACAACAGAAACATTATTAATCGTAAGGGCTTTAGGAGAACTACTTGAACCCAAAAGTCCTATAGCACCGCCGAGATTACTATAACCCCTTACAGCCTTATCATTATTAATGGTAACATCAATGGAAGATATTACTAAATCCCACTTTGTATTAGATCCCTGATGTCCTATTGCGCCACCAACATTAATGCCACCATCGACATAGGAATCTCCGGAAATATTAACTGTAACAGAAGGCAATTCACCTTCGCTGTAACCTAAGGCGCCTCCGATGCAATCACCATTTATCAAAGTATCATCTTCGAAATAGCCACCGTAGATTTTGGATTCTCCGGTTAACTCAACGGTTACTTCAGCGATTTTTCTAAGGTTATAACCGACCGCACCACCAACATAATTACCTGTACCGTAAATCTCAGCACTGCCATTCCCGCCAATGTCAGTCGTTACAGATGCGACTTGGCAAGCATTGTATCCGATACCTCCGGCAACATTGTTGTTCCCCGTAATAGTACCGCTGGAAGACGCAGAAATGTGACCATTATGAATCTTATTATATCCAATGGCACCGCCGACATTTGAACCTTTTGCTGTCAATGATGAAGCACCAAGATCAGACACTATAACATATTGGCAATTTGTATTACCCTTATCGTCGGAATCGAAAAATCCTACCGCACCACCCAAATTAGCATTATCACCAGCAGAAACAGTGGATTCAATATTAATCGGAGAGTCAGTAAAATCTACTGCAATTTTCGAATTATCAGCAACCCAATCAGGATAACAGCTTCCAAAGTGACCAATAGCACCACCGACATTATAGGTTCCACTTATAATTGCACTATCTTCAGATGATCCGGATTCAGTTGTCACGCTGATAGAGCCACCAAAAACACCGTTATTTGTATGTATAAATCCGATAGCACCACCAACATTTGCCTCACTTCCAACAATTCTGGAAGGATGAGGAAGGACAACATCAACATTGACCATAATATTGTCGCCCGTTTTATTGTCAGAACCCGCAACAAGTTTTTCAGTATCAACATCTGCACTTTTAGAATTTTCCCAGCTGGTTGATCTGAGTCTGCCGATTGCACCACCAACGGATTCAGTTCCGCTTACATCTAAAACAACACCAGCTACATTTACCGTAGCACGATTTACTATTCCGCCAGCTCTCAAAACACCGGCAACACCGCCAACACCTTTGCCATCGGCATGGACTGTAAGCGTAGAACCGTTACCATCCAACTCAATTATGCCGGTGCCATCTCCCTGCACCCTGACATCACCGCACACACCACCGACAACAGAACCGGTACCTGATACAGTTGAATCGCCATTAACCTTGGTGATAATAGTTCCGCCCTGCAGATTCGGATTTCGGCCGACAGATCCACCAATAAAATTAATGCCGTCTACTGTTGCACCGGAAAGTGTGGACTGAATCTCACCATACTCAGCACCCTTACTCCAACCGACTGCTCCACCGATACAATACTTGCCTTTAATCTTTGCCCCGTTGTTATAAGCATATATACCGCCATAATTGGCAAACAGTACGCCAACAGCACCGCCTGCATTATAATTTGCATAGATATATCCTCTATTCTCGACGAATACATGAGAATTCTCAGTCAGATAACTCTGATCATTATTCTGAGCTGCGCAGATTGCACCAATTGCACCGCCGGCACCCGTAATTCTTTCACTATATTTATTACTGTAATAAACAATCTTTGTATTTTCACCATTAAAAATGTTGGTAACAAGATTAACTTTTCCGTCCTTTATAACTCCGATTGCACCGCCGGCACCGTGATTACTTGCGCTATCATCACTGATAGCAGAAATCTTCGTACCATTGTTTTCAACATCCAAATAGATCGTTCGATCAGAAACATTCTCAATATGACCGTATACACCGCCGGTACACTCAGCTTTGTTCAAAGGATTATTATTATCATCTAGTAATGAACCAATAGCTCCGTTACCATTAATAACCGTCAGGAAAGACTTGGCAACCGTACTGCCGTAATCATAACCGATTGCACCGCCGACTTCATTCAGTTTTGAGTTTGTGTTTCTAATAAGAATATTGCCTGCGTTATTGACATAAACACTCATATAATCGCCGCCGCAATTATTCATATAACCAATTGCGCCGCCTACATTAACGCCATCTTTACCATTATCCAGCTCAAGGATCAAGGACTCTTCAGGCAAATCAACATAAATCTGATAGTCATCACTATCATGGTCAGAGAATTCAACTCTGCCCGTTCCATCAGTATCATAAGATGAAACTGTTACTTCTGATACAGAGTACGTAAGACTGCATGAATCCAAATAGCCAATGGCACCACCAACATGGTCCGTGCCTGCTATAACACAAGAGAGGTTATCATCTGAGCCTGTAGTTGATTCAACCGGCAAAGTAAACGCACTATTGCCATTAGGGTTACCGCCTACAACTAACCTTGCGCCTATATCAGCGCTAGAATATGCAATAACTCCTCCTACATTACCGTTACCGACAACTGCAAATCTTCCATTAATCTCTAAAGATCCGCTAATAGCAGAGGATTCATTCTTACCGATGATGCCGCCTGCACCCGGATAATTGCTTGACAGCCAGTAATCATCTTCTTCAGAGCTTGACAAAACAATCGGATTGCTCATCATAATAACATTCTGATCATCATCAGCCGCACTATTACCTATAGTTCCACGATTAAGTCCGACAAGACCACCTACATAGTAATTAGCATTTAGTCTGCTTTGAGAATTTATACCTATAGTTGCATCCGATTGTGAAATTAAACTATAGTCACTCGCTGACATATCGGCGACATTGGAAAGAACCATATTAAAGTTATTGGTATAAATATTAGATATAGTTCCACTATTCTTGCAGATCAAACCATATCCTTCATCAGTGTTATTTGAGAAAGAAGAGGTCCTCATCTGTAAGTTGTTGATAGAGTACTTCTTTCCAGAAGCATCAGACATGGATGTCAATGTCTGGCCTGCTCTCAATTCATTAATAGCCGGGAATGAGACAATCTTTAATAAAGATGTATCCACGTTATTGGAATTCGTAATGGCAGCAGGCGTTCTGCACTCACCGTTAGAACACTTAAAGACTTTAACATCACTTACTGTAAGCAAGTCAGCTTTATCGGTATACCAATCCAGATCACGAACGATCCTGTAATTAGCATTCGAATTTTCAATCCAACGGATATTATAAAGATGCCTGAAGGATGTGATAACAGCATCTCCGCCTTGATCAGTCCAACTCGTTCCGGCAACGCTGTCATTGTAGATCAGATCTCCGAAGAGAGTATTTACAACACATTTACCTGTTGTACCTTCTTCAGCATTATCAGGAGAATCGTATTTCGCCATACCGCTTCTTACAACATAACAATAAGAGGTATTACCCTTTACTCTTGATACACCGGTAAAGTAAACCGGATCATCAATAGCTCTGGCAGCTTTCATATCAGTTACTGTTTTTGTTTCTACCGGTTTATCTGCTTCAACATACCGTTCAAATGTTCCGGAGAATGTTGCACTGATATTACGTGGTATATTGCCAAACAATCTTTCACCGTTGAGTCTGGTATCAGCGGGGGAACTCTCATCAGAACGAATAACCATGCAGTCTAATGATAATCTGTATTCGTAATATCCTACAGTAGGATCAGGACAACCTACACGGTCATCACCAATAACTTTTGAAACAGTCAGAGGGAAACACATCGTTTTACTTGATAAACCACTGCTTACAGTAACATCAACAAGAGCTGTTCTGCTGTATCTCGTTATATATGTTTTACTGTTAACACACTCATGGATAATTGTCTCATTCTGATTCTTGACTCTG
>Ga0326512_10003385_pt1 | contig 11707 bp, 7 predicted proteins | sample 1_2617_0518_D_FD_203652 | JGI IMG/M metagenome (GOLD analysis project Ga0326512, IMG submission 203652) | Bovine rumen microbial communities from UC Davis, California, United States - 1_2617_0518 | ecosystem: Host-associated > Mammals > Digestive system > Stomach > Rumen | place: USA: California... | reverse complement strand
GGCCCGTGGCCATCTGTATCTTCCTGTAGAAGGTCATGCGGCTCATGCACAGATCGGCGGCCAGCTGCTCTACCGTGTAATTGTCGTCGCTCAGATGGGATTCTATCTGGGCGATGGCTTTTTTCAAGAAAGCATTTGAGCGAGGTGCCGCTATCGGCTCGTCTTCCTGGGGTAGGGGAGTGCTTGCCGTATGGGCTTCGGCAGCAGCGGTGCCGGTTGTATCGGGGGCTGATTCCTGCTGCCCGCCTATGGACAAGGGTTCGGGCTTTTTTATCTCGTTCAGGAATATCCTGCGCTGTCTGTGGAGAAACCACACGTAGCCCTGCATTGCCATGAGCAGCAGGCAGAGCACTGCCAGCACCCACCACCCCCAATGGGGCATGCGCTCTGTGGTGGTCTCGTGGGCCGGCTGGCTCCAGTGTTGGTATGGAAGCGTCTCCTGCAGCTCGATGCGGTACGTGCCTGCCGGCTCTATGCTCTGCTGGCGGAGCGTGTGGCGCTGTGTGTCGTAGCGCCGGGCATAGCGGTCGTAGACGATGGTGAGCATGCCGGTACTGTCGGCCCCAAGAGCTACGACGGCATCACCGTGCTCGTTGCTGCCATAATGGTCGGTGAGCAGTCGCCCCTCGCGGTAGGCATAGAGCACGCCGAAGATGGTGCCCAGCCATAGCGTGCCATCAGGGGCGAAGGCCATGGCCGACACATCTTTCAGCTTGCCGAGCACCACCTCTTCCTGGGCCTTGTCGCCAGGCTGCCGTCGTATGTCGTGGCCCGTGCTGAACCAAAGGGTGCCGCCTTGCCATGTCATAGCAGTTGGGCGGGCTTTCAGGTGGCGAGCTGCGCGCAGCGAGTCGGCTTTATGGGGGTCAAGCGCAGCGGGCAGCGGCCACGGTGTCGTGGAGCCTATGGCCAGCAGCGGCTGGCGGCTGGCGGCAATGAGCAGCCGGCCTTGACTGTCGAGCGAGAGACGGGTGGCGGCCGAAGGCAGCGATTCCATCGGTACAGGGCGCAGCTGTGCATCGGCCTCGAAGAGGCGCAGTCCGCTGGTGGTGCTCAGCCATAGTCGCCTGCCATCGAGCGATGGCTGCAAATCAATGCAGACGACGCCGGCCGTGGCAGGCTGCTCCTCGGCTGTGCCGTGGTCGGGCTGATAGCTCACCACACCGCCCCCCACCGTGCCTATCCAGAGACGGCCGCCAGGGGCATCGGCCAGGTCGGTGGGAGCAGCGGCAACGGGCCAGGGGGCTGCCACGAACTCGCCCCCACGAAGCTTCAACAGACCGCCGTCCCACTGTGTGGCCCAGACACGGCCCCTGGCATCTTCAAACAGGTGGGCCACATACTTGCCGGGCGAGGAATAGGTATGCTTCAGCTGTAGGGTGGCACTGAAGCGGAATATTTTCTGGTTGGCCGTGAGCAGCACGTCGCCACTGCGCAGCACCAGTATGTCGTCGACGCGCTTGTCGTCGACCTCGGCCATCCGGCGTATGGAGTAGTCGGCCTTGTCGAGCAGGTAGGCGCCATGAAAGGTGCCAACCACGATGTAATGGCCTGCCTCGGCTATGCAGGCCACCTTGTTGCTGCCCAGCAGGTCTGGGTTGTCGGCATCGCTGCGAAACACGCTCACGCCGTGGCCATCGTCGCGGCAGAGACCGCCACCCTCGGTGGCATACCAGAGGGCACCCTCGGCATCCTGAAGCACATGGGTCGTGGCTACACGGGGCAGCTGCTCGCCGTCCGGCAGCTGCAGCAGCGACAGCTCCTGGGCAGCGATGCATGCAGAACAGAAAATATGGAGTAGTAGTAAAAAGAAAGGTCTGCTCATAGTCTGATTATTATATAGCTCCACAAAGATACATATTTTCAACGTAAAGAAAAATAGTTTCAACATGCTTTTAATCTTTTTTCGTACTTTTGCCGCCATCAAACCAATAAAACTCTATACTGCTATGAACAGAAGTCTACTTGTTTTTTTTGTTACGTGGCTCGCCTTGTCGGCCAGGGCCATCACTGTTACCGACACCATCTTCAGCCGCTCGGCCCACGACGACTATGCCTTCGGGGCCGACGTGAGCTTCGTTCCCATGATGGAGAGCTGGGGCACGCGCTGGCTCGACAAGAACGGTGTGCAGAAAGATATTCTGCAGATACTCAAGGAGCAAGGCATCAACAACATACGGCTGCGCGTGTGGACGGTGGCCAGCGGTGCCAGCAGCAAGCAGGAGGTGGTGGCCATGTGTAAGAGGGCCAAGGAGAAGGGACTGGGCGTGATGATCGACTTCCACTACAGCGACACCTGGGCCGACCCGGGCAGCCAGACCATACCCTCGGCCTGGACCGACCACAGCGTCGAAGCCCTCTCGCAACGGCTCTACGACCACACCTACGATGTGCTCAAGGCCATCAAGGATGCCGGCGTGGTGCCACGGTGGGTGCAGGTGGGCAACGAGACTAAGCGCGGCATGCTCTATCCCGTGGGCCAGACCAACAAGGGGGGAAGCGTGGCTTTTGCCAAGTTCGTGCTCAGCGGCTACAACGCCGTGAAGGCCGTCGACTCTACCATGCAGGTCATCGTTCACCTGCCCGACGGACACGACAACTCGCTCTATCGCAGCATCTTCGACGGATTGAAGAAAAACGGTGCCAAGTGGGACATCATCGGCCTGTCGGCATATCCTCGCTGGTCTCACTTAGACGGACCGACCATGATCACCCGCGTGATGGCAAACATCAACGACCTGAAGAGCCGCTACGGAACGCCATGCATGGTGGTGGAAACCGGCCACTATCCGAAAGAGGCCGTGATAGGCAACCAGTATCTGGTGGGGCTGATGGACAAGATGATCAAGAACAAAGACCTGGGCTGCTTCTACTGGGAGCCAGAGTCGATGGGCGGATACGACATGGGGGCCTGGGACGAGGCCACCCGCAAGCCCACGGTGATGATGGATGCCTTCCTCGGCGTGAAGCATACCGAGGTGAACTGGCTGATGAAGGCTGCCATCACCGCTCCAGGGCAAGACGAAAGCGTGGAAGGACAGCTGGTGCTCAAGGCCGACGTGCGCCACATAAGGCCCAACCGGCTGAAGAGCGTGCAATTCTTCATGGACAAGAAAGCGGTGGGCACGCTCTCACAGTCGCCCTACGAGCTGCCCGTGGCGTGGGACGAGGCTGGGGTGCACACCGCCTGGCTGAAGGTCGCCGATACCGATGGCTTCACGATGATGTCGGACACCGTGGCGTTCTTCACAGGGGCATCGGCCGACATGGGCAAACCGGCGGTGAGCGATGCCGAACAGAAAGGAGGCAAAGCCCTGTGGGACGTCAGCTTTGCCGACAAAGGGCGCTACAGGATTCTTTTCCAGTATACCGCCGACTATGTGCAAAGGGCAAGTCTGAAGATTGGTGGCGACAGCTTAGGCATGATGTATTTCATGAAGAGTGCCACAGCCAACTATCTCGCCAAGGATATAGAAATAGGAGAGAGCGGAGAGATGCCCCTGGAGCTTACGGCACAGGGCGCACACGGACTGCCTAGCATAGCCTGGCTGCGCATATTCCCGCTCGACGGACAGCCGGTGCCCACATCGACTGCTTCGACAAGCATCGCTCCTGCCACTGGCAGTGCAAACGATGCAGTAGAAATATATAGTCTCTCTGGCATGCTCTTGGGGCACACTACCCTGTCTCAGCTGGGCATAGATCTCGGCATGCGCCCTTCGGCTGTCGTGTCGTTGCGTGGTGGAGAGCCGCGCATCGTGGTAAGGAGTAAGCAAGGGGTTGCAATTCAGCCTGAATGAGGTCTCAATTCAGCCTGTTTTGTGGTGCAATTCAGCCTGTTTTGTGGTGCAATCCAGCCTGAATTGCACCCCAAAACAGGCTGAACAACAAACAGATTTTTTTTTGCGTCTCTTTTTTGAAATATTTTTCTAATACATCTGCTCCATCTGCTCCGTCTGCAAAAAGCGCTAAAAATCAAGGAGTTAAGCCTGTAGCAGATAGGGAGCAGATGATTTTCATCTGCTCCCTATCTGCTATCAGCTAACTGTTTGATAGTCAGTGAGTGTTGCAGATGTGCAGATGTTTTTGCAAAAACATTTTTTTCTGTGTTTTTGATTATACTTCCCAATCAATGTTTTTTCTGATGATGCTTGCCATTTTACCGTGTCCACCAATAATGCAGTTCTCGTCTGCAAAACTTTGGGTAATAGTAGAATTAGCAGAAACAATACAGCCATTAGCTATGGAAACACCCTTCAGTATTGTGTTTCTGCAGCCCACCCATACGTGGTTGCCAATCGTGATTTGGCGAGGCGGATTGATGATTTGTCCTTCTTCATTGCGGATGATATGGAAATCGGTGTCCATAATAAGATTGTCCCACGATAAGAGACAGTCGTTTCCAAAAGAAATCTGCTTGTGGCAAATGATTTCGGTCCTGCCGGTTATATTAAAGTTGTTGCCTAATGTCAGCACGGCATTTTGCCCAATGCTAATCTTGCTTCCACGCCCGATGCTTGCCGGCCCCTTGACGATTAAGGTGCCAAAGACATCCCACATGGTTCTTGAGTAGAGCATGTCTTGAGTTCCCAGGGCATAAGCCCCCAACTTCACCATGCCTGTCCTGATGGGGGCATCGATTTGTATGCTTCCGTTCGTCTTGTACAATTTTGTTCGCCAGTAAATGAAGAAGGGCATGCGTATAGCCGTTTTTAGCGGGAAATAATGGAAATTGAAGAAAACTGTTTTCCACAGGTTTACTTCTGTTAATAGCCGGAGTGCAGATAGAATATTCATTGCTTATGCGATTTTTTATATAACCAGAAAAAGTAAAAAATATTATGCGGCGGCGCAAATAATCTATTGGCCTCTTACGTTATAACTATAGTAAGATTATTAAGAGAATGAGTTATGAAAACCTTGCTTATAGTTTGCTTGTTGCTGGTATGTCAGCAAATGGAGGCCATAGACTACCTCTTCAGAAACGGGAAGAGTGATTATTATATTGTGGTGGCAGAAGATGCCTCGGTGTCAGAGAAGACTGCGGCTCGGGAGCTGCAACATTACCTGTGGCAGAGTAGTGGCGTGAGGCTGCCCCTGCAGTCGCTTCCCGCTGGTGTCGGGCGGCACATCTTTGTGGGCCATAACAAATGGGTGGCCGCCCTTACGCACACTCAGGCTCCGGACGATGTCGACGAGGGCTTTACCTATGGCGTGGCAGACCATGACCTGTATATATATGGAGGCCGGGAGCGGGGTACGATGTATGGGGTGTATACCTTTTTGGAGCAGGAATTGGGGGTACACTGGTTTGCCTCGCACTGCACCCAAGTGCCACGCGTGAAGCAGTTTGCCATAGACAATCTGCAACATGCGGAAAAGCCTGCCATACGCTTAAGACTCGATTTCTATTATGATGCGCTTGCACACCATGATTGGGGAGCACGCAACAAGTTGAACACACAATACGAACTGTCTAACGGCGAACATGGGCAGATGTCGGCCTACTGGGGCATACATACTTTTGAAAGGCTGATGCCTCCTTCTGTCTATTTCAAGAAACATCCAGAATACTATAGTGTTCACGATGGCAGGCGCAGCGACAAGGCTCAGTTGTGCTTGAGCAATGCAAAAATGCGGAAAGAGCTGACAAAGAACTTGAAAGAGGTGATAGCGAAGAATCCGGGCTACTGGTGCTACGATGTGTCGCAGAATGATAACCAGTGGCCCTGCGAGTGTCAGAACTGTCAGCGTCTTGCAGAGAAATATGGAGGACAATCGGGGCTGATGATCTGGTTTGTGAACCAAGTTGCAGCTGAAATCAAGAAGGTGGCACCGCAAGTTTATATCGGAACATTTGCCTATCTCTATACTCGGAAGGCACCCACGAGTGGCATTCGCCCTGCCGACAATGTGGTGGTGAGGTTGTGCGATATAGAGTGCTGTATGGCCCACCCCTTGGAAGCATGCAGTGAGAACCGCAGCTTCATGAGTGACCTAAGCAGCTGGCAGCGCCTCACCCGCAACATCTATATATGGGACTATACCACTGGCTTTTCCAACTATCTGCTGCCCTTTCCTGATTTCGATGCTCTGTCGGCCAATATTAGGTGTTTTGCGAAAAACGGTGTCATTGGAGTGATGGAAGAGGGGGCCCACAACGCGGCATGGGCTGAGTTCTCGGAACTGAAACAATGGATGATTGCCAAGTTGCTGTGGAATCCTTGGCAGAGTACCGATTCACTGGCTCGTGTGTTCATAGAGGGATATTATGGGAAGGCAGCACCCTACGTGAAAGATTACTATAATCTGTGCCAAAGCCAGGTTACCGCGCGCCAGCATTTCACGATACACATTGACTGGAATTCAGGTCTGTATGATGGAAATTTCATGGCAGAGGGAATGAAGCTGATGCAGAAAGCCAGGAAGGCTGCCGGAAACGATGCCGAGATGCAGAAGCGGATTGGCCGCCTTTCGGCCCAGCTATATTATCTGAAACTGAGGCGCAACAACGTGGCTTCGGCTGCTGATGGCACGCTGAGCCGCTTCAAGGAAATCATCAAGGCCGATGAGACACTGATACGTGAAAACGAATATAGACTGTCTGATCTTCTGCGCGATTTGCACTACTACTGACTGGCAAGACTGTTTGTGGTCATAGCCTTATTGTTGCTGGTGGTTGCTGTCATTCGAAGACGATGCGCTTCCGGCGTGGATAACCAAAGAAGAAGCCAAACTTGCGCCAGTAGCGCAGGTGGCTCTTGATGAAGATGCGTGCATACTTGCCGTTGTTGCGTGCACGGCGAGTGCCCTTATAGGTGATGACGGCCTTGGGGTAGTAGACCACCTCAAACCCTTGCTGACGAATGCGGGTGCACCAGTCGAGGTCTTCGGCATACATGAAGTAGTGGTCGTCGAGTCCACCAGTAGCTTCGTAGGCTTTTCGCGATACCATGATGAAGGCCCCTATGAGCCAGTCTACGGTCTGTACCCGCCGGTAGTCCATCTCGTTGCTTAGAATGCTTGTCTTGTGTCCGGCGATACGTTTTGCCTGGCGCCAGATGTAGCGGGGCACCGACACGTATGGGCGTGCCGTGTCTTGAATGTTGCCCTCTGCATCGCGCATCTGCGGGGCTATGGCTCCTACGTCGGGGTGCTGGCTCAAAAACTCAGCCATGCCTTCAAGGCCCGATTCAAGCAGGCAGTCGGAATTCATAATGGCAAGATACTGGCCACGCGCAACCCGTAAGCCCCGGTTCATGGCGTATGCAAAACCGCCGTTGCGCTCGTTGAATAGCCAGCGCACTTCATCACCCATCTGCCGCTTGATCTCTTCTTGCTTCTGATGGTCGTAGCAGGAATTCGAGGAAACGATTAACTCATAGGGCATGTTGATGCGTGACCTGAATGATTCTACGCATCGTTGTATTTCGTTTGTGCTCTTATATTCTACTATTACAACCGATAGTGTGACGTCCATAGTACCTTTTTGTTTATTCTTTATAACGCTGATTATAGGTCTTTATTATGTCGTTGGCTATTTTCCTCCACGACAGGTTGCCTGTTGAGTAGTCGTTTCTTATGTTTGAGGCAAACTGTTCTACCATATCCCGCTGCAGCCACAATGACGTGATGCCTTGCGATAGGGCCTCGACGTCTTTTTCCTTTATGATGAGGCCGTGGCGATGGTCGGCGACCATTTCGGGCAGTCCGCCCACGTTGGTGGCGATGACGGGTTTGCCAAAGGCAAATGCCGACATGACGACCCCGCTCTGTGTGGCATCGGTATATGGGCACACCATGAAGGCTGAATGGCCGATGAGGGCTACCAGTTCACTGTCGGGAATGAAGCGGTTTCGAAGGTCTATATAGTCGAGCGACTTGTATTCGCTGATGTCGAAATGATAGTTGCCGCCACCGGCCACTATCAGCTTGCAGTCGGGACAGCACTGGTGAACTTGCTTCATTGCGGGCAGCAGATAGTCGAGACCTTTGTAGCGGGAGATCTTGCCCACGAACAGGATGAAACTGCCCTTTGGGGGAATGTCTTGGGTGGCGGGGCGCACCGTTTGCAAATAAGTGTAGCTGCTTAGCCTGCTCGCCACTACTCGCTTGGGCGAGATGCCGTAATAGTCGATGAATTCTTTGCGTTGGGCATTGTTGAGAATAAGGAATTGCGGAATAAGACGAAAGGCAATCTTGCGCCTTAGCCTCACGATGAAGGTGTTGAGGCCCGAATGGGGAATGGGGTCGTGAACGGTGAGCAGCATCTTAGCCCGAAGGGCGTATAATGCGAACTCATAAATGTTGGGGGGCCACACTAAGTGTATGATGTTGAATTTCTGGCGCAGCAGAAACCAAAGGAGGAGGGCATGAGTCCAGAACGACTTGAGCAGCCATAGCTTTCCACAGGTGTTCAGCACATAGCATTTCTCAAGGTCTATAAAGCCGCGAAGCCTTTCGAACTCTTCTGGGTAGATGGCTGTGGCTTTGAAAAGCCCTGACTTTGGGTAGATGGCAGGAATGTTGAAGGCGGGGCCTTGCTGGAAGCGCGGGTTCACCTCTATGATATAAGTGATGTCGGCCAGTTGTTGGCTCTCGTGCAGCAACGAAAGGTCTATGTCGGATAATTGTATCTTTCCCAGGTAGGCTATTTTCATGGCGGTATTGCTTTTTTGTTCAGAAAATCTGTTCTTCTTCTAGTATGTTCCTAAGCCTTTCTATGCCCGTTTCGGTAGAGAAGGTGTTCTTATAGGCATGATAAACGGCAGTTGGCGAGGGGCTGTTGTCGAGCATTCGTTGCAGCGATGCTCTGAAAGATGGTTCATCGGTATATGGAAATAGGCAGCCTGCTTCGGCTAATGGCTCATAGCCCGCTTCCGACACTTCGTGGCAAAGCACTGGCAAACCTTGGCGCAGACCGTCCATCACGCGCAGCTTCAGACCGCTGCCAGCATCAATAGGACAGATGTAGTAGTCGGCCTTGCGTACCACGTCACCCATATCCTTTGGGTTGGCCACAATGCTGATGCCTCCTTTCTTGCTGCAAGCCTCAATAAGTTGATTGCTGGGATTGCGCCCCGCAATGATCAGGTTGGCGGTAGGGCAGATGGAGCGCACCAGTGGCCAGTAGCGGTCTACAAACTGCAAGATGGGCAGTAGCGACTGCATGAAATAGAGTGAGCCAGTAATCACAAAAGTATGGCCAACAGGTCTTGGCTCGAAATGCCTGTCGGCAATAGGCTTATACTCGAAGGTGCCCCATTGGTGCAGATGAAGGTTCTTTTGCCTGTACCATGAACTGAACACGGTGGCATCGTGCGACGTGAGCGTAAGGTTTACGTCGCTGTGGAGTAGACAATCGCGTTCGGCCTTTTCTGCAAAGTAGATATAGGGAAGTCTGAAACTGATGGCATACTCTTTCCGGTTATCGTGTTGGTAGTCGCGCTCCACATTGTGGTGGATGGTGATGAGACGGGCCCCCGTCTGCTTGATGAGCTTAACCAGAGATGCCCCCGAGAAGCTGTTGTCGATGACCACGACCTCGTATTGATGGGTAAGCAGATGCTGCTTGACGAAAGGTGCATTGGCACAGATGCGTCCTCGATATACGTCGAGCCCCTTTTGCATCTTGCTTCTGTTGTCTTTATAGGGATACACCTTGCAATGCGAGGGGATATAGTTTCCTGCATCACCTTCAAAGGCAGGGCAAATGACAGAGCAGTCGGGGAAGAGTGCTGCCAGACAAGTGATGAAGCCCTTCGATGCATTGGCTCCGCCATTATTTTCGCTCAGTCGCGACCGGGTGATAATGAGTAGTTTCTTTGCCATAATCAAAAATAGTTGTTTCCTTTACTTGGAGAAGAGATGAAAGACCGAACTGGCATACCATCGCAGGAAAAGCGACTTCTGAATGTGTAATGGGCGCAACTGCCGATAGAACCACGTAAGCTTGAAGGGATTGCCTTTTGTTCCGTCGATGCAGTCTTTGCCAAACGATTTCAGGAAATAGTTTTTGCGCTGCGCCTCAATGGTCAGAAGAAATGCGTGTTCTGTTTCTGTGAGATCGGTTCGTCTGGATATGTCGGAAAGAAAAGCTGTGGCCCATTCGTAATAGCCGAGCGTAGCTTTCAGCTTCATCCTTGCATGTTGTGCTGAACTGGTAATGGTCTGACTGTTCACCCTATATTGGAAACCGAAGCATTGCATATTGGCTATGCCCTTGTCTTGTGCTGCCCGGGCGGCGGTGATGTCGTCGCTTCCCCATGCCAAAGGCAGTTTGTAGTAGCCGTTTGCTTGTTTCAGATGCGATGTCAGGTAGCAGAAGTCGCCAATGAACTGCTTGTTGCGGCTTGCCCATCGGTTCCAGAGCAGCGACAATGCGCTTTCCCATTCTGGTCGTGGCTCTTGCAAATCGGTAACCTTGCCTTGCTCGTCGATAATCTGTGTCCATGTGTGGTAGACGTTTAGGCCAGGATACATTTCTATTAATTTTGCATACTCCTCCAGACAGCAGGGCAGCAGCCGGTCGTCGTCGCCCATACAGATGACGTAGTCGCCCGTGCAGTGCTGCAGGCAGATGTTCCAGTTGTCTACCACGTGTTCGGCCCCGCAGTTCCTGTTGTTGCGGTAGTAGCTTATACGCTTGTCCTCAAGATAGGGCTTCACGATGCTGGCCAAGTCTTCGGGCGAGCAATCGTCGACAACAACCAGTTCCCAGTATCGATAGGCTTGGGCAGTAACGCTCTCGATGGCCTCTCGAAGGAAGCTTGACTTATAGGCGGGTATGGTGATGGAAAATTTTATCATATCACTTCATGCGATGGCAATGATTGGATATAAGTGAGTACAGCTGGATGGCAACTTTGTTGCGAAGTATGTAGATTTCGTTGACAAGAGAATAGAGTACCGTTATGAGGGCTACAGCTGGCATAGCAAAAACACTGCTATCCATGAAATAGTAGATGAATATAGATAGAATCAATAGTGGGGTATAAGCGACGGCGTAAGCAGACAAACGTTTGTAGGGTATGGTATAATGAAAATCTCGTTGCACGCAGAATGCCGAAACGACAAGGATGCAAATCTCTGCCATGCACCATGCCACTGCCGCCCCCGCCGCTCCACTCTCCGATGTGATGGCAATGTTGCATAATAGTGCCGTCGCTGCTCCAAGGAGAGAATTACAGAGAACGGTTTTGTCCTGATGCATTGCTATAAGAATCTGCATGACGAGTATTTGTTCGGCTCCTATGACAAGAACGAGTGGAGATATGATTCTCAATGGCAGGTAGGCTCCCTCATAACCTGCACCAACGATGAGACGCAGCAAGTCGGGGCCGGCCACAAGCAGGAATATGAGGGTAGGAAAAGCGAAAAGGAAAATGGCATCGAATGAAATGCTTATTTTCTCGAAATATTCTTCCTTTCTGCCTTCTGCTATAAGATTCGACATGCGAGGGAACAGAATATTGGCAAATGACATCAGTATGGCCATGATGATGGTATGGAGTTTGGTTGCAGTGGTGAAGTAACCCACTTCATCGGTATTGGTGACAAGCCCCAGCCATACCACATTGAATGACGTATAGAAATTGGTTAATACCATATATAGTCCCATCGTGATGAATGGCTTCGAAAAAAGACGCAATTTTACTAAGTGGAAGTTGTAGTCAACATATTTCAGGCTGTAAGCTACATTGATGAT
>Ga0326512_10003383_pt1 | contig 11709 bp, 17 predicted proteins | sample 1_2617_0518_D_FD_203652 | JGI IMG/M metagenome (GOLD analysis project Ga0326512, IMG submission 203652) | Bovine rumen microbial communities from UC Davis, California, United States - 1_2617_0518 | ecosystem: Host-associated > Mammals > Digestive system > Stomach > Rumen | place: USA... | reverse complement strand
TCATGGTATTATATACAATGCCATTTTCACCTATCTTCTTTTCCAACGCCCCATAAAGTTGGAATGATTTGCGGAAATCTACAAAGAACTGAGTTCTTAACAAACTATTATCAACATCCCTACGATATAATTCCTTGTATACATTCTTTACCCAGAAATGCTCCTCTGCCAGTTTCTTCAATCTTGATTCTATCTGTTTGGATGTTGTTGTTCCACGCAAAAGATTCATTAATTCACGATGCATTGAAACAGGATCGTTGTATATGATATAACCAAGATCGTCAGTTTCAGGAATAGGATTGCCTTCTGAATCCAATTCTGTCTCATTTACAACAGGTATAGTACTGAGAAATAATTTGACAGCCTGCGAAGACGAAAGGTATGATGATATTTCATCTTGTTTTGTTTGCCAATGCTCTCTGGTTGACTCTTCAGGATTATAATGAAGATTATCCAATTCCATTTCTATTCCCAATTCAGTGGCATACTCAACCTTATTACCAAGGATAGTTCCCATTGTATCCCTGAGTCTGATTCTGGTAAGCGTGACAAGTTCATTCCAATGTGCTATTATCTTAGTATATTCTTCTGCCCGGTGTTTAGCAATCTCCAATGCTTTAAGATTCTCTTCCGTCTTCTCTATCTCAGGAGATGCAAGTCTTGCCGCTTCAGCAGTATAGTTAGCTGCCTGATTCAACATGTTATCTCGAATAAACTCAAAAATAGCAAATTGTCCAGCAACAAACTGACCGTTTTCTAAAGTCCATCCGTTACAAATATCAACAATAGATTTACCGGATTGCTGTGCAATCTGCATAACTACACTCTGAAAGTCAGTAACCATTGCTGATATTCTGCGGGATAATACTTTTGACTTGTAATGTTCTATTGCCGTTCTGCGATCTGCAGTCTTTACAGTTTTATTCGTAGAGAGTTTATTCATATGCTCAAGTCTCTTTTGAGCATCATTGTATCTCTTTAACTCAGTAGCAGCTTTGTTGATATCGGACACATCCAATGTTTTAGGAGCATCAGGATTATCCTTGTTCTTATCGGTCAACTTTTCATCGTATATTCCTCTTAACAATGCGGTAATCTCAGGAGTCCATCCGTTTATTCTACCAATAACATCGTCAACACCCTTTATAGGATTATAGCAATTCATATTGTTTTCTTTTGTTTAGTTATTATAAGTGCAAAAATAAAGGATTCATGTCAGACTGGCATAACGCATAAACCAAAAGTTATGTAAGTTTAATACCTTTTGTTAGCTGATATGAGTCCTTGATAAAGTGTGGAGAGAGGAGGGGAAAGAATAAGGGATTACTTACCAAGGTTCTTAATGAGATCATCAGCACGTTCAGTGAGGTCTTTGGCATAACTGAGTGCCCATGTCTCATCATAGTCTCTGCATTCATTGACAATGCTGCCTGCAATGGATTTTACTTGTCTTGCAAACAGCCCTGCTCTGATAATCTTTTCTTTCTGTGTCATAACTGTTCTTCTTGTTTTATAAACTGGTGCCATGCTTCCATCGCTTTATGTAACCTGCTTGCGTCACTCATCAGAGATTGTGCTGCAGTGTACATGTCATTACCCAGTTTCTTAAGTTTGTTGATTTTCTCTTCTTGTGTCATAATAATCTTTGTTTAAAGTCATTACAACTATCTTCATTACTTACATGTTTTGGATTATACGTATCCTTAATACACATGAGAACTCTGGTCTTACCTACCCAAATAGGCCATTGATAATCGCATGTTCTGCAAGTTCTGGTTTTTGTCATAGACAATCAACGCTTTAGTTCTACACACAATATCCTCAAACTCGACATCAATAATCTGTTTACGGTGTCTGATACCATATGGGTCAATCACCTCCCAATACCAATTATCTGTCATAGTTCAAGGTTAAGTTTGTCTTTGAACTCATTCCACGATAGTTGTGCAATATACTGCATATCAGGATGTGGCTTACCTGTAGTGCCACGCAGCCTTAAATCCATGAAGTGGCTCCAGTCATCTTCAAAGCCAGTCATTACAAGCTCAGTCTTAGTGGCCAAAGGAAGTACTTGTCTTGCTTCTTGAGGAGCGGCGCCCCAGCTAATCATTCTGAGATATGATTTCTCTGCTTCTTCACAACTGAGCTCAAACTCACTATCCATAGAACACTCTTTATCATTGGTACCATTTCCACCGGTATACCAGGTAGGGGTAATAAAAGTAAGCTCACCACCAAACTTACCTTTAGAATAATTGCAATAGCGTGTACTCTCATTAGCAAAGCTGAATTTTCTATGTCGTAACAATTCCCTACACACACCTATGTCTGTGACAAACTTCATGGTGTATCTTTTAACATGATACTCTATATCAAATGACCTATAAATAAGATCTTCTAACCATCCATTTTCCTGTAGTACTCTGAAATTAGAAGTGATATAGCAGTCGTCGCCTTTATTGACTACTTTACTGTAAGGATTGTTTCTATATTTATCACGAAGTTCATAATACAACTTATTACCACGATTTAATGTAAGATACACAGCAGCATGTTCGAGTACAGATAAATGACCACTTTTAATAAGACCTTCTATAAAATGTTTAGATTTATCAGGATGAAATTTATCTTCACTCTTATAACATACGCGCGAACATCTATCTATATGGCGATATATATCTTCATGAGTAAATATCTGTGCATTTTCCTGTGGAATATACTCTACACTCGGCTTAATCAGTTTCATCTTCAAACATTTGTTTAAATTCGTTAATATCCATCAGTGCGATCCCCTTTGGAACCTCTACATTGATATGTTCCTTGGGCACAAAGGCGTATCTACCAGTAGGTTTATTCTCTGTTCTGTCCATCTCATAGATAAGCACTTCCTTGTCCAATCTTGCTTTGCAGTCATCGCAGAGGTCAAACAGGCTTGTGATGCAATGCATTGGAGCCTCTGCATCATCTTTCAGTCTACCAATTAAGGCAATGCCTCCAGTCTCCTTACCACAGATAGGGCATGATGTGAGACTTGGATTAAGTCCGTGTTTCTTGGATAGTTTAATACTCATTTGTATCTAAGCTTTCAGGATAATACAATAGCGTCGGATTATCTTTCTTGACTTCAGCATCTAAACAAGCCTTATTGAATTCCTGCAAGTCAAAAGGAAAAGTAATAAAATGTATGCCATGCCTAGTAGGAACAGTAGCAAATATCTTATTTCCTTCAGGTCTACAGGAATCTATAGTATCTCCAACTTTTTCTCGTAACATCAAGTTGGCTGAATGTGCATCCGGTTTTTGAATAAAATCAACATCAACTACCCATAACTTATAGTCTTTATTGCCATTAGTATCACCAATAGCTGAACCTAAGATTCTTTCAGGAGAATAATTATGGGTATAAAGCACATCATCAAGAGCTTTAACACTTAACTTTTTAGTTATTTCCTCCTTGCTTTTGCCACTGAGATTGATGTATGCTCTGGCTTTGTAATGTTCACACAGAGTCTTGATTATGAATTCCTTATCCAACAAGCTTTCTTTAGAACTAATCAGCTTCCTGTAGATGATGTTACTGGATTTATGTTCGGAAATATCCTTCTTTCTTTGCAGGATTATCAGATCAAAAACTAAATCCTCTTTGACAAGACCATCTAAAAGCCTTCCTATCAATTCAAAATTATCGACAATCATTTGTTTTTATCTGTTGTTTATGTTCAACTTTCTCATACAACCACATGGCCAACCAATTACCTGCAAAATTAGTAACTGCCTGTACTATAATTGCTATCATAAGGTCAGTCTCAGCAATGAACTTAATTACCACTGCAGCAAAAGTATAGCAGATACAGTTGGCCAATGAAGCCTTGAACTTGGTTGACTTGATAACCAGTATGTTCTTGAATACATGCAGGAACACATTGATCAAAGCAACCATGAAATAGATTACTATATCCATCAGCTGTAATCACCATCTTTAATCTGCTGTTGGAATCCAGCCATAATTTCCTCAGGACTATTGAACAAACGCTCTTCATTGAAGTGCTGGACATCAGGATAGTTGGAGTACAAATCATATTCAATGTCAATATAGTCTTTGATCTCATCACTGTACTTGTCCCTGTAGCGCACAGTTTTGACATTAATTTTAGTGATTACACCCTTGCCTATCCTCCCGTCCATCACATCAATGAAATAAACGGTGTCACCGATGTTGTACTTAGTCTCCGTTGTCAGTGTCATTGTTCAGCAGATATTCCATTTCAACCTCGGTAAGAGACTCCACCTTCATGTCATAGCCTTCCCTACTCAGCTGCTGTACTCTCTGATTACATTCAGTGAGATCCGCCGCATAGAGAAGGACTTTGTAACGCATTGTCTTCTCATCCCCAACCTCATCAATCCAGGTATCCTTGAGGGTTGCCACATAGGATTTGTCACCCTCAAACTGGGTTGCCACTTCCTTGATATTGCTCTGCTTGCATGAGATAATGTCAGCGTCCTCAATCAAATGAGAAGACTGCATCACATTCAGATGGTTGATCACTGTTGCCAAGGCATCTACAAGGGTCTCACTGTCTGTCAGGAAGTTGGCAGTACCCTTGATGGTTTTGCCGTCAATCTCTTTCCTGGTCTTTACTTTGGTTTCTGTCAGCATAATCTTTTAATGTCATATAAGATTGGTTGTTTTTGGTAGAATAATTCATATAGCCTTCCCTGAGACTGTCCAGTTTTTCAAGTATCTGGGATGCTGTCCAGTCATTTGGAATGGGCAGCAGAGGTATTCCGTCAATGGCAATATAGAGCTCATTCTCAAAGTCCTTCACCCGGATTGCCATCCTGGATTCCTGGAACATGCTCTTCTGTTTCAGTGAGAGCCTTTTCATCTTGATGGTCCTTATCAGTTCCATTGTCATCAATAGTCATTTTATCAATTAAATAATCGCTTACAGGACTTGCCTGGAACAATGTCTCCCATTCATCTAGAAACAGTTCAGGCAGTTCTCTGATGTCATACTCATCATTATGAGCAAGATACAGAATGTACGCAAGGTTATACTTATATACCCCTGTGTTATAGTCTGTGTTATGCTCAGAATCGCACAAAGCTCTGTACAGTTTGGTTTTGATGAGTTTGCAGTATTTGCGCTTCATCCACACATCTTTATACAAAGCCCTCTGCTGGTCTACAATACTGCGCAGTTCCTCTCTTTCTTTCTTATAATAAGGGTTATTGGCTGCATCAAGAGTATCCAGGATTGATTTGCAGAAACCCAATCCTGTTTTGCCATAGTAACCGCGTGGCTGTCTAAGGTTATTGATTACCTTATAGAGCTTCTTTACCGTTTTGACAACCCTGTGTTTATCTTTTTTCAATGCCTCATCCAAATAAGGCAACTCCATATTAATCGCTACTCCAACTCCATTCTCAGGCTTTGAAGTGATGTGATAACCGCAGCAGGCATCACACCAATATACCCTTGAAGGTATCTTTTCTTCAAAATTATCATGATTCCACCTAATGAAGCCGAGGGCTTCTTTTTCTGTCTCAAACCTCATCTTGGGTCTCATGGAGTCGGGACAATAGACCCTGTTCTTAGGTTTGATTCCTTTGGTCTGACTGTGGTATTTGTCTTTCTCGTGTCTCATGTTTAATTGGTTTATAAATCCTCGTCAGCAAACAAGCTGAGCTGCACTTGTGTGAGGTCACGGATTATGTTGTTTGCCTCACTGATATAATACTGGTAGTTCACATGCCTTTTTGCAATAGGAACATCATCAAATTTGTTAAGGATAGTCACCCCTGACTTTACAAGCATGTTGCTATATGTATCTCCATCTGCTTTATACAGTCTTCTTCCGTTGGTTGAGGCATACCATCTGTTGATGTTCTGCACAGGCTCATCTCCATAAATTATCTTATACTTCCTGTCAACACGCTGTGACATCAGGAAATAACTGATGTCGGTGCAAGATGTCATATATTCCCTTACAGGTTGCCCTGTCTTGAAATAATTGATGACAGCCTTCGGTATAATCAGTGGAGACAAGCCCTTACCTACAACAGTTTCTGTGGTAAACATTCCCTTCTGTTCAATAGTATCGTCAGGAAGAATGGCAAAGTAGTCATTAACGGAATACTGGTACAAAGCCTTATATTCACTGCATTCAAAGGTAAGTTTAGATAATTTCTCTATCTCATTGACGTATCTGTTAACATATTCAGATTTGTCTTTCTTGACAATGAACATAATGCCGTCAGTATTCACATGAACAATCTTCGCGTCAAGTTTAAGCAACCTGTCTATAAGCATGAGCAGAAACATCTGACTGTTTATCCTGATTTTGAATGCACTTTTAGGATCGTACATCCAAGAAGTATTGCTCTGCATCTTGCCTATTGGTGTCGTCAGAATTTTCTTGAAAAGCTTGTCTTTGAGCTCATCACCATCATGTTTTGCCTTAAGTCTTCCGTTCTTGATTTCTTGAAGAAGCTTTCCAAATCCTTTTAGATGCTGAGGAACGAATCCCCATTCAACAGATAAGGTAGGATACTGAGAGACAGCATCAAAATGATACAAGACTTCATCTTCCTTAGGCTTGAATACACCAGGATCGTTGATTGAATGGATGCCTCCGACTCCAACGGAATAAATCAGATTACGGATGCAGAACTTATTCTCATAGCCTTTTCTTTCCAGTGTTGAGACAGTTTGCTTCTTCATATCTTCAAGAACTTCCTGCAATTTTGGGTGGTCAAATCTGATGAACGGCAGTATCACTTCATTTAAGTTAACTGTGTCAGCTGGACTCCTCAGCTGTTCAAGTGCCTGTCTATCTATTCCCATAATCTTCATGCATTCCATAGCAAGATATTCCTCTGCAATCCTGACTCCGTTCATTGAAAGGCAGTTGATTTTCCATTCCTTTTCAATGAGTAGCCTGAGTTCAATGTCTTTCTCTGATCTGTTAAGCAGCTCTTCAGTACTGTCCACATCATTGACATTATAACTGACCATCTCGTCAATTCTGTCTTTAGGCAGACTAATACCGAAGCCACCTTCAAACTCCATTACATTAGGGAAATTCATGGTGATTTGCAGAGATTTGAGGCTTACCCTGTTCTTTGCTGGGAATAGCATTTTCATCAAATCTATGGAATAGAAGTATTTGCATCCCCTATGTCTGTTAATCCTTTCTGAATCATCAGAATGTTCATCAATATTTATCAGGTCATTAGAGAACTTGAAGATCATATATGTGATTTCAGCCCACATTGCAGATGTCCTTGCTACCTCGTACATGCTTATGAAATAATTAATGACCACATCGTCATATCCATGATTGTTGTAGCCGCAAAACAAAGGAGCTTTGGAATGCTTGCCAAGCCTGAAGAATCTGTACAGTTCATCAGATTGGTCTTTACGCTGGGATATTTCAAACAAATGATATTTGCCAGTCTCTGTGTTCTTACATGCCACATGGAACACATTCCTAAACACCCCAACATTATACACAAAGACCCATCTCCCTTTGATAATCATATCAGACAATAAAAAAAATCAACCTGAGGGACTGAAATCAGTCCCCCGAGGTTGAAGGTCACTATATAACATACCAGAAACACATCACATTTTGGAATAGGCTATCAGAGAATCGAAGTCCAGCACATACTTGTATGCATTAAAGAACTTTGAACCAATTAGTCCATGCAGAATGACACCACTCTCAGCTTTTATCTTGCTGAAAGGTCCTGTCATGTCACATACTATGTACTCATATGGATAATCCATTCCCTGATAAGACAGCGTAATACTACACTTGCCTACTTCACGAGCATTGCCTTCCAGACCATACAGGCTGCTTTTCTCATAAGACATGGTATGTTCGATGTCCTTAAGCACATTGCTGTCGATGATACTGTCATTAGAGCCTGTATCCAGCAGGAAATTGAGCACCTTGTCTCCTTGATACAATGTCACAATCGGCAACTGTGTCAAATCATAGCCTGCTCTGAAAGAAATGATGTTGTTTGGAGATATAAGCTCCTTGTCAAGCTCCTTGTGTTCTTGTCTGTTTTTCTTAAATAATCTTAGTATTGCTTGTTTTACACTCATTGTCTTAATTTTTCTTAGGGTCTGCGGTTCCTTCACCAAAACCGCCTCTGGGTTCATTATCCAAATGGTCAACTCTCACCAGCTTCATAGGGCCTGACAACAGCCACTTAAGCTTCTGCCATCTGGTTGCCTTCTGTGAAAGCTGTACCCTGAACTGTGCAATCCTTGTACCCTTGGGAATAACAATATCCCTTGTGGCCACTACAGGGAACTTCCACTCATCCTGTTCAGAACAATAGCTCTGGTCAATCACCCCTGCAGAGTTGGTTTCCAGGATTCCGTATTTCTTGAAAGTGCTGCTCCTTGGAAGAACGATACTTTCATATCCCTTTGGTACCTGGATGCACACACCGAGTGGAATCAGGCATGACTGAAACACTACATCACGTTTATGCTTAAGTTTCTCCTCCTCGGTCATAGGATTCTTCTTGGTTGCATATTTCAATGCTGTAGCTACAGGAGCAAACAGCCTGATATCTTCAGCAGTGCACAAGTCGTACCAGTCACCTACTTCAAACTGCTGAGGAAAACATCCTTCAGTCTTTAAAAATACTTTTATCTTCATTTAGTTTGTTCTTCTTTTAATCTTAAACAATTAATCATGTTAACTCCATTGATGTCAATACCATCAGGCACTGCAGGCCTGTCATCCAGATAATGCCTAAGTTCCTTGCCTATCTCAAAGGGGTTTCTGTACTCATTACCTTCACTGTCCACAAAAGTACCATGCATCTTAGTCAGCGGGAACTCCCACACAAGAGGTGTAAGGGTCTCCTTGTTGACAACAATGAACCTATAATCCAACAATTCAAAGTCCTTGAAATATGGATCTCTGTCAAGATTATCTCTGATAATGGACCAATATAGTACAGCCTGGATCATGTACTTCCAATGAACAAAGCTGTGTTCAAAATTGTATTCAGCTGAACCACTGGTCTTTAGGTCACACGGAAGTATTTTCTTATTCTCATAATCCACACAGATTAAATCCGCCATACAACGGTAATCCACACCTTCCAGAGTAGCTTTGAATTTCAGCTGGTAATACCTTTTGATGTTGCTGAAAGGCTCATCTGGCATGAAATAATTTGCTGTAGCAGGACTTTCTTTGAGAGCATTGACCATAGCAAGGACTTTGTTGTAGGTATTGGTATCAACCACAGTCTTGTCTCCTGCAAGATATTTCAGATTGTAGTACTGTGAACAACTCTTTGTAAGGTTGTCCATCTTACTCTTTGTGCTCCACCTGTTATTCCAACCTATGCTGTCTGAAACTTCCACAACCTTATCTGCAGGAATTGCTGAGAATCCAGCATATTCATCACGGTATTTCTCAAACAGAGCATCAGCGATCTCTTTCTGTGTATCACTGATTGAGGGAAACTCCCCGATATAAAACCTCTCGTTGAACTCATCTTCTCCACCAGTTATCAAGGCATCCACCATAGAACCCTGAGTCAATGACGGAGTGCTTATCTGGTCAAACAGGCTGTCGAGTTTATCAAACCCCTCCCTCTCATATCTTGCCAGAGTAGAGTAGGATAGGGCAGGGTCAGCCCTGTACTGGCTCTCTGGAACCATCCATGAGATCTGGTCCAGTGTTTTCTGTATTTTCTCCATTGTATTCCTATAAATTTCTAATTATTTCAAGCGCCTGCTGGATATGTACCTTTGAGAACACTTCAAAGAATATGCTGTTGGGCACATTGTCTTCAAGGTACCGCCTGAACAGTTTCTTCTTTATTTGAAACTCAGGTGTTTCCATTCCCTTTGTCTCTATGACAATCAGATAACCTTTATACCTCAGTTGGAAGTCAGGTGTATAGGTAGTGTCCATCAGTTTCTTGTTGTCTAGCTTAAGCCCTGTGGTATTACTCTTCTTGCTTGCCCTCTTCCTGTTATAGAAAGGCACTGTAGGCTTAAAGCCTTTCCAGAGCACATACTTACAAGGCTCATACTGGATATTGAATCCTGCTTCCTTAAACGTCTTGTAGGCAGTCACTTCCAGTCTGCTCTTGAAATCCACCCCGTCATAGGACATGGGTGTTGCATTCTTCACCTTCTTGTTTACCTTCTTCTTCACGTTGTCCCTCGCCAGAGGGGTCTTCTTCCTTGAACCATTTGATTTGTTCTTCCTTTCCATTAATGCTTTTTATGATGTCATTCACGGTTTTCCAGATTCCTGAAGGCATAGTCATCCCCATTCTTGCATAATAAGCAGGATGCTTGTCACACAGGATGTAATTATACCTGTTGTCTATACAGTCCTTGAGTGATTGTGCTTCGCTGCCAAGAAGCACATACACTATGCCTGTTTTATGTCTGGAAAGATTAATGAGCAACTGTTTAATGAAGGGCCTCCACAGTAACATGTGTGAACCTGGCCTATTCACATCACAAGTCAATGCTGTATTAATCAACAATACTCCTTGATTGCTTATCTCTTCCAGACTGGGGTCAAAGGTAATGAATGAGTGTGGCACAGAAAAGTCAATAAATGATTCCATTAGGACTCTGAGAGATGGCGAATATTCAGACTTAGGCGTTTCCTTTCTGTTAGCAAAGGCTATTCCTGTTGCAACAGGTTTTCCGTTCCTGATGTCAGGATAGCAGTCTTGCCCGATAATCACAAGCTTAAGATTGTCATAAGGACATACTGTAAAAGCTTTGAACACATCTTTTAATGTAGGGCAGACTTGTTTAACGGACTTGTTTACAACCTTTATGATGTCTTCAATCTGACTGATAGGTACAACAGTCTTCCAGCCACCGAAGTACTGCCAAACCGTCATAACATCTGTGTAAGAAGGTTTGCGGTTTCAAGGTCATAAGTCACACCAGGAATCTTTTTGACAAAATCATGATTCTTCAAAAGATATTCTGAATTATTGCAGTGCAAAACTGTTCTTTCTGAATCATTGAATGAGAACGCCCCTTGAGAAGCTATTATCAGAAAATCCTTAGCCAGCTCAGTCTCATCCTGGGTGAATGAATAGACGGTATATCTGTCAATATTGCAGACGTTTACCATCCACTTAACGGCAGTAGATTTGTTCTTAAGGCTCTTCACTTCCTCAAGGCAGTATTTTGACAACATGTATCCCAACACATTACGACATTTAGAATAGTCTGATGAAGCCAATGCCAGCACTGCCGCATCACGGATTTCCCTGTCAGAGCTGCTTGTCATCTTTATGCATGAATACAAAGATTCCGCAGTAACAGGTTTTACTCCAGTGACAAGCTTCTCCTCGTCTACAAATGAAGTATCAGGCAACAGCCTATTATAAAAATCAAACAGGCATTTAGAATACTTCATCAGATAAAACCTGTCATACAGGTCGTTTGAATAAGGATGATAAGAATCATAGTCTTCATGCAATTCATCAATTGTGTTTCCAAGAAAGCGCTTGTAGTCATTGATGTCCGGGGCATTAGCATCATTCCTGTCAATTGCTCCCCATTCATAAATACATATGACACGCTGCTGCTTTTCAGATACAAGCACCTTAAACTCGTAGACAGGTGAATCCACATGCCCGATTACAGTGAAATCAGGCTTTGCTGAACTTCTGCTTGTGATGATGGT
>Ga0326512_10003382_pt1 | contig 11713 bp, 7 predicted proteins | sample 1_2617_0518_D_FD_203652 | JGI IMG/M metagenome (GOLD analysis project Ga0326512, IMG submission 203652) | Bovine rumen microbial communities from UC Davis, California, United States - 1_2617_0518 | ecosystem: Host-associated > Mammals > Digestive system > Stomach > Rumen | place: USA: California... | reverse complement strand
ATGCAAAAGATGCAAAGGAAACTGTTGATATTGCCAAGAAAGTATTTGGAAACTGAATTCTGATTTATCAGTGAGAAATGCGGGGAGTTTTTTCATGATTAGAACAGATGAGAAAAAGGGAATTTTCGGCCTGTATACGAAGCATACGGCCATGATACTGCAAATCAGGGATGATTTTGCAGGGATGATGTATTATGGTACAAAAATCAGCATTGCAGAGGCGGATTATTTCGGCCGGACAGATGTCAGGCCGTTCACGCCGTCTGAACTTCCGGGGGAAGCTGTGAGTTTTCACAGTATTTATCCGCATATCTACCCGTTTCATGGGTGCGGAAACTTCCGGGAGACGGCATTCCGGGCAGAGCAGGAAAACGGCGCGGATACCTGCTGTCTGAAATATATCGGCTTCAGCCGGACACAGACCAAGCCGGATTTGCCCGGACTTCCGCATAGTTTTTCTCAGAATCATGACACGGAAACGTTGATATTATATCTGCATGATGAGCTGGCCGGAGTCCTTGCCGAGGTCATGTATACCATTTTCCCGGACAGTGATGTGATTTCGCAGAGCGTGAGAATCCAGAATCAGGGGAAGACACCCGTCATGCTCCGGAGAGTGCTGTCGGCGTGTCTGCATCTTGAGGGAGATTTGGAGCTTCTGACACTCAACGGCACATGGGCGCGTGAACGCATTCCGCAGAGAATTCCCATCGGATACGGCAAGCAAAGTATCGGGAGCATCAATGGTGCATCATCCCATACACATAATCCGTTTATGGCAGTACTCCGACCGGAGACCACAGAGACACAGGGCGAAATCTGGGGAATGGCCTTTGTCTATTCAGGGAATTTCTTAGCCGTTGCCGAGAAAGATTTTCAGGATAAAACACAGTTGCTGATGGGGATTCATCCGGAGACATTCAGCTGGGAGTTACAGCCCGGCAGGTCATTCACCGCGCCGGAGGTTCTTCTGAATTATACAAATCATGGTCTGGGGCAGTTCAGCCGGAATTATCATGACTTTATCCGGAATCACATTATCCGGAGCCGTTGGCAGTATGAAGAACGCCCGGTGCTGGTCAATAACTGGGAAGCAACGTATTTTGAATTTGATTCTCAGAAGCTCTTGGCTCTTGCCGATACCGCTCTTGCCTGCGGACTCGATATGCTGGTGCTTGATGACGGCTGGTTCGGCCATCGTGACAATGATGACAGTTCTCTTGGGGATTGGTTCGTCAATGAGAAAAAACTCCCCGAAGGGCTGGCCTGGCTCGGAGAACAGATGCAGGAACGGACATTGAAATTCGGTCTTTGGTTTGAACCGGAGATGATTTCGCCGGACAGTGAATTATTCCGGGAGCATCCGGAATGGATGGTCTGCATCCCGGACAGACCCCCGACACTTTCCCGGAATCAGTGTGTGCTGGATATGACCCGGCAGGAAGTACAGGAGTATTTGTTCGATAAGATGGAGAACATCATCCGGGAAGCAAAGATTTCTTATATCAAATGGGATATGAACCGGCAGATTACGGAGGCTTATACTCCGACACTTCCGGCGCATCGGCAGAGGGAGTTCTTTCACAGATATATGCTTGGGGTGTATGCCTTACAGGAACGTTTGCTGAAGGCGTTTCCGGATTTGCTTCTTGAAAACTGTGCCGGAGGCGGAGGGCGTTTTGACTGCGGTATGTTATATTACAGTCCTCAGATATGGTGTTCTGATAATACGGATGCCTGTGACAGAGCCATCATTCAGGCGGGTACTTCGATAGTATATCCGCCGTCATGCATGGGGGCGCATGTATCAGTTTGTCCGAATCACACAGTCGGACGGAATACGGACTTCATGACCCGTGCGCATGTGGCCTTAGCCGGGACATTTGGCTATGAGCTGGATTTGACCAAACTTTCTGAAATGAAATTGAATCAGGTCAAAGAGCAGATAGGGTTATATCATCAATATTCGCATCTGACCCGGAAAGGGAATTTTTATAGATTATATCAGGATGATGATGTCATTGCCTGGCAGTTTGTCAGCCCTGACCAGTCAGAAACATTGGTGACGGTTCTGCAAATCCGCTGTAAGGCGAATGATGTGAGAATGCATCTGAAATTGCAGGGGCTTATCCCGGAAAAGGTGTATTGTCTTGATGAGAAATATTATACCGGAATTCAGCTGATGAGAATCGGGCTTCCGTTGGAATCCATGTGGGGTGACGGTGTCAGTCAGTTATTATATCTGAAACTCCGGAAACAGGTTGATAAGAAATAATAAGGAGCATTTATGATTGAAAAACAAAAAATTTTGTCTGTCCTATGTGCAGGTGCGGTCATGCTTCTGACATCATGCGGAACGGATGCAGGCAGTCAGGCCGGAAATGTTCCGGAATCTCAGCAGGAGGAAACTGTCATGCAGGATGAACCGCGGACAAATGCCGGATTTTCAGAAACGGCCTATACATGGAGCAATGTCGCCATTGGCGGAGGAGGCTATGTGACGGGCATCGTTTACAGTGAGGCGGAGGAGAATCTCATCTATGCAAGAACTGACATCGGCGGTGCTTACAGATGGGTTGAATCTGAACAGCGTTGGAAAGCCATTACTGACCATTTAGGGTCGGAGAACTGGAATCTCATCGGGATTGAGAGCATCGCGGCTGACCCCGTGGAAGCGAACCGGATTTATGCGCTGTGCGGGACATATATGGGAAACCGCGGTGCAGTGCTAATCTCGGAGGATTACGGCGAAACATGGGAACAGCATGATATGCCATTTGACTGCGGGGCGAACAATTCCGGACGAGGCACGGGAGAACGCCTGATGGTCAATCCGTTCCGGAATAATGAGATTTATATGGGTACAAGAAATGCCGGCCTCTATAAGTCGGAAGACTTCGGAGCGACTTGGAATCCGGTGGAGACTTTCCCTGCAAAGGGGAATTATTCACAGGAGGGGAATGCCATCGGCGTGATGTGGGTGGAATTTCATCCCGTGACGCAGGATGTCTATGTCGGTGTTGCTGAAACGGATGGGAATTGTATTTATTATTCTTCTGATAATGGTGCTTCCTGGACGGCACTCCCGGCAAATCTGCCGGGGATGTATCCGCTTCAGGCGGATTTCTCAGCCAATGGGAAATTATATCTTGCCTATTCTGATAACTGCGGTCCCAATCTGAGTCCCCAGAATGGTGCTGTCTGTGTCTATGAAAATGAGAGCTTCACGGATATTACGCCCAATCTCAATGACGGCCGTTACGGCGGTTTCGGGGCAGTTTCCGCCGATAAGCAAAATCCTGATGTGCTTGTTGTCAGCACATTAGGCTATTGGGCGGATAATGGTGATAATATCTATCGTTCCACAGACGGCGGTGCAACGTGGAACGGCCTGTTTGATTCCAAAACGCATGAAAAGCATTATGTCATGAATGTGGCGGATGCAGACTGGCTCACATGGGGACGTGATGAGGCCAAAACAGGCTGGTGGACGGCGGATATTAATATTAATCCGTTTGATTCTGACAAAGTCATGTATGGAACAGGGGCAACGATTTATCAGACGGAAAATATCACAGATTTGGGAACTGACAAGGCTGTGACGATTTCATTCGCGGCTTACGGCCTCGAAGAAACAGCTGTTTATCAGATGGTTTCTCCGAATTATCAGGAGGGAGAGCCGGAGCTGTATTCTATCATGGGAGATTTGACGGGCTTTTCTCATCTTGATGTGAAAAAATGCCCTGATGATGCCCATTTCATGGGCAGTTCGTCCGGAAAGAATCCGACAGACCTCGATGTTGCATTTGAGAATGCAAATTATGCCGTCTATGCCGTCCAGGATAAGAGAAATCCCCTTTGGATGACTGCGGACGGCGGTGCTTCCTGGAATCCGGTTGAAAATATCCCCGAGAGAGTCGAGGGCGGTAAAGTCTGCATGAATGCGGACGGCAGTCTGATTATCTGGTCTCCGTCCAATACCGGGAATTCTAATATCTATCTGTATGACATCGCCAAAAATAAATGGTTCTATACTGAGGGGCTGGGCTATGGAGCAGTTGTCTGCGCCGACAGGGTCAATCCCAAGAAATTCTATGCCGTATATAATGGCATGTTCTATATCTCTGAAAACGGCGGTGTGAAATTCGAGCCTACCGGGCAGATGGTTGCAGAACATGCTTCCGTCCAGGCGGTTGTCGGCCGGGAGGGGAATGTCTGGCTTTGCAGTGGTACGATGCTGATGTATTCTGAAGACAGCGGTCAGAGTTTTCAGACAGTCAAGGACATTGATTTCCGTGCCATCGGCTTCGGTGCGCCTGCATCAGAAAAGGATTACCCCGTGATTTATGCCATGGGTGATGCCGGACAGGGTGACGGCATTTACCGCTCTGTCGATAAGGGCGCAAGCTGGGAGCGCATCAATGATGAACAGCATCTGTTCGGCAATCTGACGAGCTGTATCACCGGGGACAGCCGTGTTTATGGGCGTGTCTGCTTCGCGACTAACGGTCGCGGGATTGTGATGGGTGAGATTGCCCCGTGAGTCGTTTCATCAATGGCAGAAAACCTGCCTATGGCCGGATTTGCAGTTTTCTGATAATTATGATGCTCCTCATTGGTGCAGTCGGGTATGCTGTCCGGCTCAAGAAAATTTACAGCGGTGAAATCATCGCCAACATTCCCGACCCGGAGAAATATTCCGTCATGGGCGTGGATGTCTCACGCTATCAGGGGAAAATTGACTGGCCTGTCATTGCATCACAGAATGTGACATTTGCATTCATCAAGGCCACTGAGGGCAGTTCCCACCAGGACCCTTGTTTTGCAGAGAACTGGCAGGAAGTCCGCAAGACCAGTATCTATGCAGGAGCCTATCATTTTTTCAGTTTTGAAAGCTCCGGCGTGACACAGGCACAGAATTTCATCCAGACCGTGGGCGAGATGTCCGGACAGCTCCCTCCGGTTGTGGATTTGGAATTCTACGGCGATTATGTGAATACGCCCTTATCCAAAAAAGAAACCCGTCAGATTTTAGATGATTTGCTGAAGACACTTGAAGAATATTATCATGTCAAGCCGATTATCTATACAACAGCCAAGGCCTGGTACAGTTATATTCTGGGCGGAGGATACGGGGACTATCCGCTATGGATGAGAAATACCTATCAGGAGCCATTCTTTGTGGACTGGGCATTCTGGCAGTATTCCGACCAGGGAAAACTGGACGGATATGACGGCATTCAGAAAGACCATACCGAAATGTATATTGATTTGAATGTCTATCATGCCTCTCTGGAAGAATTCCGGAAAGAATTCTCACTGCCGGAACAGCCCGGAACAACAGACAGAAACAGAGATACGGAGGAAATATCAACATGAAGCCTTTTTTTCTGAAATCCGTTTGCAAGGATTATATCTGGGGCGGTAATCAGCTCCGGAGTTACGGCAAAGTCTCCACAAAAGACAGAATCGCCGAAAGCTGGGAACTTTCCTGTCATCCGGACGGGGAAAGCATTATTGATTCAGGCGAATTCCTGGGAATGACCCTGACGGAGTATCTGAAAAAGTTTCCCGAAGCCCTCGGGAAGAACTGTCAGAGATTTGACCGGTTTCCCGTCCTGGTCAAGATGATTGATGCAAACGATAATCTTTCGATTCAGGTACATCCGGATAATGCCTATGCGCTTGAACATGAACACGACTGGGGCAAAACGGAGCTGTGGTATATTGTCAAGGCCGAACCCGGCGCAGAGATTATTTACGGATTCGAGCGCGAAATCACAAGAGAACAGTTCAAGCTTGCCATTGAGAATAATATTCTTCCGGACTGGGTGCATCATGTTCCGGTCAAAGCCGGGGATGTGTTCTATGTTCCTGCCGGGACGGTTCACGCCATCGGCAAGGGGGTTCTTTTAGTCGAGATTCAGCAGAATTCTAATATTACTTATCGGGTGTATGATTACGGCCGTGGCCGGGAGCTTGAAATTGAAAAGGCTCTTGATGTGACCAATCTCAGCCCTGTGGAGAATGTCGTTCCGAAAACGCCCGTCATCCGTCCGGGATATGCCGCACAGTATCTGTGTCAGAGTGAGTTTTTCACGGTGCAGAAAGTTCATGCAAATCAGAGTACAGTGGGTTATTTTGACAGTTTCCGCCATTTGCTGATTTTGGAGGGGGAGGGCTTCCTCATGACCGAAGACGGCAGAATGGATATTGAAAAAGGCGACAGCATTTTTATTCCGGCCGGGGGATTCTGTCCCATCCGGGGGAAATGCATCGCCATCAAGACATATATTTCTAAATACTGGTAATCATGCCGGAAGGCATAATATAAAATAGGAGGATTTCTTATGAAATACTACATTGGCATTGACCTCGGCGGAACGAATATCGTTGCCGCAGTGGTTGACGAGAATTACAACATCCTGACAAAGGCAAGCACGAAGACCAACAGACCGCGCCCCGCACAGGCCATCGCTGACGACATGGCAAAAATGGCTGTCCAGGCAGTGGAAGAAGCCGGACTCACACTCGAACAGATTGAATGGGTCGGTGTCGGCACTCCCGGACTGGCCAACAGTCAGACAGGCATTGTAGAATTTTCCAATAATCTGGGCTTTGAGAATACCCCTCTTGCTGATATGATTCGCAAGCATATTGACAAGCCCGTTTTCATTGAGAATGATGCAAATGCCGCCGCTTATGGTGAATATGTGGCAGGTGCGGCCAAAGGTGCGACAAATGCGGTCTGCATTACACTCGGAACGGGTGTCGGAGGCGGAATCATCATCAATGGGCAGATTTATGCCGGGTCAAATTTCGGCGGTGCGGAAATCGGTCATACAGTCATTCAGGTAGATGGTGCGCCCTGTTCCTGCGGACGGAAAGGCTGTTTTGAAGCGTACTCCTCTGCAACGGGTCTCATCCGCATGACAAAAGAGAAAATGGAACAGTTCCCGGATTCCAAACTGCATGACATCACCAGAGAGAGAAATAACAAAGTTTCGGCAAGAACCGCATTTGATGCAATGCGCCTCGGTGATGAACCCGCCAAAGAAGTCGTAGATGATTATATCAAGTATCTTGCGGCAGGTATCACGAATACAATCAATATTTTCCAGCCGGATGTCCTCTGCGTGGGCGGCGGCGTGTGCAATGAGGGGGACCCGCTTCTGCTCCCCATGAAAGCACTCGTGGAAAAAGAAGTCTATACGCGCAATTCTCCGAAGAATACGAAGATTGTCATTGCACAGCTCGGCAACGATGCCGGACTCATCGGCGCGGCATTCTTAGGCGCGGCAAAGTGATAAGCATTCTGATGATGAAAAATCCCGGTTCCGCAAAGAGCCGGGATTTTATTTGATTCTTTTCAGAATCTGATGAAGCAGAAACGTCCCCGAAACTAACAGGATTTCGGCCACCGTCTGCCAGAGCCGGGAAATCAGTGAGATGGTAACGGCATATTCCTCCGGCATGATTAATAATAATCCGGCTGTGAGAATCCCCTCCCGGACACCTAAACCGCTCGGCGCAAATAACGCTAAAATGCCGATAATCGTTGAAAGCCCGTAAATCCCCCCGGTATAAAGCCACTGCGAAGCCGGAACGGGATAGACTGCATGAACAAGCAGATAAAAGCCCGTTCCTGCCGCAAGCCAGTTGATGATAAATAACAGCACCGTCCGGAGCATTTCCGGATAGGAAACCGGAATCTGAATGTCTTTCTTAATCAGCTTTCCGGCTATCCGGAGAAAGAAATTCAGAATTTTCGGATGAATGAAAATAAAAAACAGGATTATCAGCAGAATAACGGCATATCTGTAATTCACAAGCAAATCATTGGGGAAGAAAAACAGGGAAATTACAAACAGGAACGCCGCCCCGAGCAGAGTACAGATATTTTCCAGAAAAAAGCATACAGTCACTTTAGCAAGGGATTTTCCGGCATTCTCATAGGCCGGGAACCGCGCCGCCAGCATGAAGACTTTGCCCGGGATGTATTTCCCCGGTATCGAGTAGAAATAGGCTTTCAGTGCCTCAGACCAGGAAACCGCGCATTGATTCAGTTTCGTGATGAAGTGCCACAGCGAAGCCAGCGAAATCATATAGAGAAAATAAAACAGAAAGGATAACAGCAGGCTTATCTTGTCAATATTCCAGTCAAGATTCCGGATGGTCTCCCGGTTCTGATAAAAATAATTTCCTAAAAATCCGCATACCAAAAGCAGGAATACTATCTTGACGGCAGTCATCAGATGTTTTTTCATGACTGATTGTCCTCATGATGATGGGGGTCACATTCTATTTTTCTGACACGGTACTGAATGTCCTCAAGTATTTTCCGGTTGGCCGCGATGGTATCGCCAAGCAGTCCGATTGTAATGGTCTGAAAACCCATCATCAGGAGAATGGCCGTCAGTATCAGGGACTGGACATGGCCTTTTCCGTCACCCATCGCCATGAAAATCAGGAACCGCACCCCGAGGACACCGCCGAATAATAATAATATCGCTCCCACAATGCTGAAGAATTTCAGAGGCTTGTACATCACAAATGAACGCGTGATGACTGTCGCCGAACGTTTCATGTATTTCCACATGCTTGAGAATAATCTTGACGGCCGTGTTTCGCCGTTCGTCCGGATGGGGACAGAAGTCATGGCAATCTTGTTATGCCCTGCCTGAATGATGGTCTCCAATGTATAAGTGTATTCATTGACGACATTCATTTGGAGAGCGGCCTCCCGGGAGTAGGCACGGAACCCCGAGGGCGCATCCGGAATATCCGTTCCGGAGGCCACCCGGACAACCCAGCTCCCTAAATGCTGGAATTTTTTCTTTTTCCAGGAAAAATGCTCTGTCTGGTCAATCGGCCTTTCACCAATCACAATATCGGCCTTGCCGTCAAGAATCGGCTTGACCAGCTTTGCAATATCTTCACCGCAGTATTGATTATCAGCATCAGTATTGACGATAATATCCGCCCCGAGGTGCAGACAGGCATCCAGCCCGGCCATAAAGCCCTTTGCAAGGCCTTTGTTCTGCTTGAATGATACAATATGATGAAATCCCAGCTCCCGGGCTTTTTGGACGGTATTATCCTGACTGCCGTCATTGATGATTAAATACTCAATCACATCAATGCCCGGAATCTGCCGGGGCAAATCCCGGAATGCAAGTTCGAGCGTTTCTTCTTCATTGTAGCAGGGAATCTGAATGATTAATTTCATATGATTGTTTGTCAGCTCCTTTCTTCAAAAATAAGCGATTTGAGGGGAATGCCGATAATCCTGGTATCAGCAGGGTTAATGACGGATGCTTCCCAGGTATCCGTTTCAAAACTGATGATGTTGGAACCCGTACGGAGATATTTTTCAGGGATGTCAAATGTCAGTGTCTGATGATTATTGTTCCGTGTCAGAGTGACATAATCAGCCGTCACGCCGTTGACGAGCAGACGAATCATGAATCGGTCTTTGTTCATCTCTTTGAGCGGGAGCGTACTGCCGAGGCGCATGGTAAGGGTATAATGCTTCTGTTCGAGAATGCACCGCACGGCAAATGCATTGCTGACTGTCCAGCTGAAATTTTTCTCATAAGTATCAATGCCGTAGAGCTTGTACCGCTGAATGTCTCCGGCATGGTAGACAAGCTGAATCGGAAGATACTGGTATAAATATAATTGGCTGGTGCTTTCCGTGAATTTCAGGGGCATTCCGTTCGCGGACTGAGTGTTTTTGTCTTCGGTGCCGTGTACCGTCCCCAGATAGAGAATATCAAGATTATTATCAAAATCATTGGCATAGGCATTCCGGCTGATGAAATAGACATGGTCATAACGGGAGATGAGATTCATCATCTGTGTTTCGGTGTGCTTTTCGGCCGGGTAGACATGCGCCCCGGTGATGGCTCTGACCGGAAGCCAGAGCGTGGATAAATAATCATTTGAAATCACAACGCAGTCTTTCGGATGGATTTTTTCGGTGATGTCATTCAGGACAGTCCACTCCATGCGCGTATCATCCTGATGATGTATCAGAAATGACGAATACGGCATCGAAAAGCAAAGACTGCCCAGCACGGCCGGAATCAGGAGCTTCGCCCCGATACCGTCCAGAGCCGTCACCGCCGTCAGCACCGCCACCGGAATAAATGGCACTAAGTAACGCGCATAATAATAATAATAATCAATATCAGGCCGGAGCAGTGCCGAATATATCAGCACACAGTAAAAAAATGCGATGAAAATCACTAATGTTTCTTTGTTCCGGAGGAAGACCCCAGGCCGGGCAAGGCACATCAGAACGCCCAGCGGAAAGAGAATCACGCCGGCATTCTGTGCGAATCCCACGAGGGTCAGGGAAACAAATTCCGGAAATGTTGTATATTTCTGAACGGCTTTCATGCTGATGTATATCAGGGGAAGAGCGGTCATGAGGATGAGCAGTGTCTGCATGAGGGTTTTCCGGGACTTCACAAGCAGGAAGCCTTCCAATGACGGCGATTTCCGGAATTTCCACACCAGGAGGATATAGACTGTACAGAGCATCATAATGGCAATGCTGGTGAAAATCACCGTCTGTGTGATGTTCGAGATGTTCACCGCTCCGGTAAAGACAAATCTGTAATTATTCATCGTATAGAAAGGCTGAACCTGTCTCATGACGAGATAACTCAGCAGATACCCCAGAACGGTCAGAGGAAGAAACACGGCAAAGATTTTCCGTCCGGTAAAGAAATACATCCCGGCATAAATAATCAGAAAACAGGGTATGATTGTATAGACGGATACATGATAACAGCTGAATACTGCCACCGGAATCAGCGAATAGCGGTATTGTTCCGGATGTTCAGCATCCGTCAGGAAAAACAGGAACAGCAGGATTAATACGGATAAAAACATTTCCGTGATGGAGGATTTGGCGACCCATATCACCACGGGGGAGAATGCTGTGATTAGTGAGGCCGTGAGTTTCGCCGGAAAATGCAGTTTCAGATTATCGCAGATGAAACAAATCAGGAAGATGGCTAAAATATAAAAAACCGTCTGAATATCGGCCATATGCCTTATGCCGAAGAGCTTTCCCCACAGTGCGAGCATGGCGGAATATGTCGGAATGCCGTGATAAATCCCTGATACCGGGCTGATTTCCCTGTCATAGACGGTGTCGGGATAGTCTTCACCCGGAACATCATAGCCGACAAGCCGGTTATGGACGGCAGTCTGAAAATTTTCCCTTGCATCATCGGAATCAAGAAACCAATATTCATCAAATTCCTGCTGACGGTCATCCCGGCCATAGATGAAATTAATTGCCTGGCATTGATAGACACCCTCATCCTGACCCATGCCGAACAGCTCATTTTTCTGACTGACGAACGGCAGGCCAATCAGGGAGATAATCAGCGGAAGAAGAAAAATATTCATATCGGGTTTGGCAAACAGCTCTGATTTTGCCCGGAGAAACGGCCTGCCGGATAGTAATATCACGGCCAAGACACAGCCGTCAGTCCCTGCCGTGACCGTCAGACCGCGTGAGAGCGTATAGACATCGAGCAGGAATAAAACCATCGTACTCAGGACATACGAGCCGAAAAACCAACATATCCCCAGAATCAGTATGTGAATGATGTTCCGTTTCCGGAACAGGACTGCCGTTGTTCCCAGACAGAGTGTGATGCTGATAAACAGTACCGTCAGAAAAAAAGTCATA
>Ga0326512_10003381_pt1 | contig 11714 bp, 14 predicted proteins | sample 1_2617_0518_D_FD_203652 | JGI IMG/M metagenome (GOLD analysis project Ga0326512, IMG submission 203652) | Bovine rumen microbial communities from UC Davis, California, United States - 1_2617_0518 | ecosystem: Host-associated > Mammals > Digestive system > Stomach > Rumen | place: USA... | reverse complement strand
CCACGGATTTTGGTCAAAAGGCGGACGTTTTTGTTTTCAACGCTCTGCAACACAACGGTAACAAGGATGGTGTCGGATGGCTGGTGGCTTTAATTTCGCCGCGAATCCCAACTGGGGAGTCGACGTTGATGGGTTCGATTTCGACGTCAGCAAGCTTGACAAGCAGGAGGGCGATGACGGACTCGGGAGCCCGCGCTACGAGCTGCCGCGCATCTACGAGCAAACAATGAAGCAGCCCGTTGCGTACGAGTACGCGCAGGAATTTGCAGAGGGCATCGACCTCTCTCCTGGCTATCGCGCGATGTGCTTTGTTTCTGGCAACTTCATCTTTGGAGACTCGATCGAGGCGCTTGTAGACCTTGGGAAGGTCGATCTTAAACGATTGACAATCCAGACCCTGACTTTTTCGCAAGAGAATGTCGACAGTCTCTGGAATGTCGGGGAGATGTCCCCGAACCTCGAGGCGCTTCACGTCATCGCTGGTGGCTACTTCTGGGCGCACGAGCACAAGCTTGGTGGTGTGATCCCCTACCTGTTGGAGCAGCTCGACCAAGGCGAGGTGTTCGACATCGCCTTTGCGGCCATCCACACGAAGATGATCTCCTTCGAGACTACGGACGGCCTCAAGGTGGTCATGCACGGCAGCGCCAACTTGCGCAGCTCGCGCAGCATCGAGCAGGTCATGGTGGAGGTCGACTCAGGTCTCTACGACGTGGTAGAGGACTTTGCGGACCGTGTCCTAAAGTCCTACTCGATCGTAAACCGCAAGCACAAGAGAGCAGCGTGCCGTGGCATGAACGCCGGAAGGCTGTGGAGCTGGATGCACGAGGAGGGGTGGCCGGATGGAAAGTCATGACGGCCGCGGCGGCGCGAATGCTGGTAAGACCACCGACGCAAAAAAGCGTCGGCAGAGGTACTTCGCGAAGAAGAACGCCGCGAAGAAGACACAGGGGAACAAGAAGAGGAACAGCGGTCTCCTCGACATCGACGACCCGAATTGGGATCCATTCCAAAGCGAGTGGGCCCCAGGATGAAAAGTGCGGAGGTGTAGTAAATGCCACGCGCATATCCAGAGCCGTGGGACGACTCGGACAAAGAACAGGTCGAAGGTCTACTGATCGGCGGAGTGAGCGACAAACGCACAGTCGCAGCCGTCATGCGCTGCCGCGTAGGCGACCTCGACTGGCTGTGTCGCCAGGCGTTCGGCCAGACGTTCGCCAAGGTTGCGGAGCGCTGCAATCTCGAAGGCATCGCGCGTCTCAAGGTCTCCGCTTTCAACATGGCGACCGACGGGAAGAACTCCAAGATGCTCGAGATGCAATTGCGCGAGCGCGGCGTGATACTCGGCACAGTCGAGCGCAGACGTCAAGTCAAAGCGGAGCAGGAAAAGCTAGCGGCCGAGGAGAATGAGCCTGATTTTTGATGTGGGTACGTAAGGCGGTGGAGGCATGGCTAGACGCGTCTACACCACCCTCGACCCCGAGCGAATACCAGAGGTGGCCGAATGGCTCCACATCGTGGAGGACGGTCGCATCCCAGCATGCAAGGAGCAACATCTTGTATGCGCGATGATCCGGCGCATCTTTGCATCGGAAAAGTTGTATCTCGACCGCGATCGCCTGGACAAGTACCTGAGCTATCAGAGGTTTTTCCCATTCAACCTCAACGCCTCGGAAAAATTCATGCTCGCGCTCATGCTGTGCCTTTACGTGGACCCTGGCGTGCCGCGCTTCGACACGCTTTTTCTTTACGTCGGGCGCGGCTATGGTAAGAACGGCTTTATCACGTTTCTTGCGTTTTGCCTGATGAGCAAGGCAAACGGCATCGTCGAGTACGATTTGCATGTCGCCGCAACCACGGAGGACCAGGCAAAGACGAGCTTTGACGAGCTTCGACACCTTTTCGAGCGCAGGCCAGACACCTTCAAAGGTGGATTCAACTGGAACAAGCAAGAAATCATCAACAAATCGACGAGCTCTACCTTTAAATTCTTGACCGCCAACGCAAGCAGCAAGGACGGCGGACGTCCCGGAGCGTTGTTTCTGGACGAGATTCATGCCTACGAGGACAACAGCCTCATAGCAGTCCTCATAGGTGGCCTCGGTAAGAAGCCCGACGCGCGAATCTTCAAGATCACGACGGATGGGGACGTGCGCGAGGGTCCGCTGGACGAGGAAAAGGAAAGCGGCGAGAAGGTTTTGTCCGGTGCGTGCGAAGACGACGGCACGCTTCCGATGATGTTCAAGCTTGACGATCCGGACGAAATACACGACGAAACTCTATGGCCTAAGGCGAATCCGGCCGTACTAGAGCGGCCCGCCCTCTTGCAGCGGTATCGCAAGGACTACCGCAAGTGGGTCGAGCATCCGCAGAAGCATACCGAGGTGCCGACGAAGCGCTTCAATTGCCCAACCGCGCGGCAGGACATAGCGCTCACGACGCGCGAAAACTTGCTTGCGGCGTCTCGCGAGATCGATTACGAGAAACTCCGTGGCAAGTCGTGCGCGCTCGGCATCGACTACGCGCGCACGACCGACATGGTCGGAGCGTGCCTGCTTTTTGACGTTGATGGAGAGTGGGTCGTCGTGCATCACGGCTGGTGGTGCACACACTCCGCAGACGCAGGCGAGGTCAAGGCGCCGCTTGAGGACTGGCAGACGCTGGGACTCTTGACCATCGTGGACGACGTGGACATATCGCCTGATCTGCCCATAGTCTGGGCGCGCGAGACCGCCGCAAAGCTCGGTGCGGACATCGTGATTGCGGGGCTTGACGATTACCGGCTTGGTCTAATGAAGCCCAAGCTCTTGGAGATCCTCGGTCTGGATTCGAGCGTCAAGGACACGAAGGAATCGAAAAAACAGGTCTACATCGTGCGTCCGAGCGACCACATGAAGGTCTATCCAATTATCGACTCGGCATTCGCGAATCAATCGATCGTCTGGGGCGAGTCTCCGCTCATGCGCTGGTGCGCAAACAACGTCAAGGTCGAGCCCGCACCGAACAACAATTCAAAGTACGGCAAAATCGCGCCGCACTCGCGCAAGACCGACGTCTTCATGGCGTTCGTAGCCGCCTTCGCGGCGCGCGAGTACATCCCGCAGGCGACAAAGCTCATATTCGCACGTCCCGTTTCGCTCAAGAGGTAGGGAGGTGGAGGTGTCCACCATCATCGACTTTCTCGGCAATGTGTATCTCAACCCAGGTGGCACAGACGTCGAGCCTGAGCGCATCAGCATCAAAGATGCCGTAACGCGCGCGCATGCGGCCACCTTGCAGTACGAATGGATCGAGATTGCGCGTCATATGGCCGTCGGATACGTCATCGCCGGTCTCCAGATGTGTCCCATCAATATATGCTCATCAGCAGGACAGCACAGAAAAGAGGACGAGTATCTTTGGAACGTCCGCCCAAACCCGAATCAGTCGCGATCGGAGTTTATCGCCCGTCTAGTGGACGAGGCTTATTTCGGGCGCAATGGCAAGGCGCTCGTCGTGCCAATCAAGCGGCGTGGGAAATATGAGCTGTGGTTGGCGGACGGGTGGACAGAGGATACGTATCAAAATCCCGGGCAGCCTGCCAAATACGAAAACATCAGCATTAGTGGCTCGACGGAGGTCGTGCGAGGGGTGCGTACGGCTGATGACGTGTACGTTTTCAAGGTTGCCGAGACGTCGCGGTGGCGTGTCCTGCTACTGGCCCTCGCCAGTGCCTATGAGACTATGGCAAAGAGTGCTGTGGAGGCCTTCGGGGACAAAAACGCCCGCCGATGGCTGCTCGACGTCGATGCGGCAATGACCGGCACGCAAAAAGAGCAGGACGACATCAACAGCTATCTCCGAGAGTCCGTCGCTCCCTTCGTCAGCGGCAACGACCTCGCGCTGCCGCTGTACCGCGGCTTTGCTCTGCGCCGCGCAGAGAACGAGAACAAAAACGCGGGTTCGATGCTCGACGTTTTGCAGATCCGTCAGGACGCCTTCCGCGTCGTCGCGAACTGCATGAGAATCCCTTACAGCTTCTTGGAAGGAAACGTCAACAACTTCGAGACGGTTTTCGACGAGTTCTTGACCTTCTGCCTTGATCCGCCCGCGCGCATGATTGCCGACGAGATCGCCGCGAAGTCGCTCACGTACAACGAGTGGGCGAAGGGTGGCACGTGCGTCGTGGACACTACGCACGTGCGTCACGTCGACCTCTTCGCGGCGGCCGACAAGGTCGAAAAGCTCGTGGGCGCGTCAATAGACACACCGAATGAAATCCGCGCATTCACTGGGCAGGAGCGCGTCGTCGGCGTCCCGCACATGGATGAGTACCAAATGACGAAAAATCACAGTAAGGCTGGGGGAGGTGATAATGATGACTATTCCGCAGGTACCGATGCAGCTCCTCACAAACAATAACATGACGACGGCCGAGCTGCACATCATGGGCGACATCACACGTGGGCACTGGCTTTTCGGCAAGCAGCCCACCGACACCGATGCGTCCGACGTCGCGCAGGCCCTAATCGACCTGCCTCCCACGGTGGGAGAGATTACCGTGCACATCAACAGCTTTGGCGGCGAGGTAGCCGAGGGCATGGCGATTTACAACGCGCTCAAGGCGCACAAGGCCAAGGTGACGACCGTCTGCGAGGGCTTCGCGTGCTCCATCGCGTCCGTGGTCTTCATGGCTGGAAGCAAGCGCGTCATGCGTCCCGCATCGATGCTCATGCTCCACAACGCCTCCATGAGCGCGCAGGGCGACTCCAATGCCTTGCGCAAGGCGTCCGAGGACTTGGCGATGATCACCGAGCTGTCCAAAACCGCCTACCTTGAGCACGCGACTGACGCCCTTACGCGCGAGGCGCTTGACGAGATCATGGATGCCGAGACGTGGGTCAAGCCCGACACCGCCCTTGAGTGGGGCCTCGCCACCGAGGTCGACGCGCCCGAGCAGTCCGACGAGCCGAGCCAGAGCGCCGCGGCCTTGGTGATGGGTCGACTTGGCGCCGACCCGGAGCCCGTACAGGCGCAAGGGGCGGTGGTGGCAGGTCTGACGCAGGAGCAAATCGCAGACATCGCCGAGCGGGTTGCCGCGCGCATCGTCGCGCCCTGCCACGAGACCGAACCCGCGCAGGTGATGCCGGCCGAACCCGCACCGGCGGGCAATCCGTCCGAGCGCATCGCAAGGCTCTTTGGCAGCCTTGCAAAGTCCAAAGTTTAAAAGCAAACAAAAAAGATAGGAGAGACGTATGCCCGCTATTCAGCTAAGTAGCACAGCCCGCGAGGCCGCATCCACACTCGCCCTGGCCTTCAGCGGCGACGATCCCAGCGCTGTCGAGCAGGGTTTTGTCGCGATGCAGGAGGCAATCGCCGAGGACGTCCGCCAACAGTATGAGGACGCGATTGCGTCCAACGATCGCGCAATCCTCGCGCAGCGTGGTTTCCGCGTCCTGACTCAGGAGGAAACCAACTACTACAGCGACATTATCGAGGACGCGCGGCGCAGACGCTCCCATCCCGTGCAAGACGCGTCCGGCTTTGCCCATATCGGCACGGGCACGGGCGAGGGTGACGTGCCGTCGAGGATGATGCCTGAGTCCATCCGTGACGAGATTTTCCGTGACTTGCGCGAGTCCCACGCCCTCCTTGGCAAGATTCGTATGACCAATGCCCAGTACGCCACGATGTGGCTGCGCAACAAGCACACGCGCCAGCTCGCGACGTGGCATGCGGTCGAGTCTGAGATCAGCAAGGAGATTACGTCGGCCTTCGAGGTCATTAACGTGACGCAGGGCAAGCTATCGTGCTTCGTCGTTGTGACCCTCGACATGCTGGAGCTCGGTCCCACGTGGATGGACGGTTACATCCGCGCCGTCATCGTAGAGGCCATGGCGTGCGGCCTTGAGTGGGGTCTTGTGAATGGACGTGGACACATCAAGCACGAGCCGATCGGCCTGAGGAAGAACCCCGCAGGCACCATCGACCAGGAGACCGGCCTGCCCGACAAGACGCCGGTCGCCGTGAAGTCCTTTAGCCCTGCCGAGTACGGCCCCCTGGTCGCGCGCTTGTCCAAGAATGCGGATGGAAAGGTCAAGCAAAGTGTCAATGGCCTTACGCTCGTCTGCAACCTCACCGACCAGCTCACCAAGGTCATGCCTGCGACTACGGTACTTAATGCCAACGGGGTCTACGTCACCAACCTCTTCCCTGTGCCCACCGACGTCGTCACGAGCGAATACCTGGAGGACGGAGAGGCAATCCTCTTCCTGCCCGGCGAGTATGACATGCTCGTGGGCGGTGTGCGCGGCATCGAGTACTCCGACGAGTACAAGTTCCTGGAGGACCAGCGAGTATTCAAGTCGGTCAGCTATGCGTACGGCCTCCCGCGTGACAACACGTCCGCACTGCTCCTTGACATTAGCGGCCTCGACCCGGCGTTCATCACCGTCGTAAACAAGCCCGATCAGGGCTAGGGGTGTAGGCCATGGCAGGCGTTGACGCAGCGGCCACCATGGCCGCAGTTCGCCGCAAGCTCAACGTGTCGTGGTCTGATTCGGAGACCGACGAGCGACTGCAGGACGTGGTGGACACCGTCTCACCGCGTCTCGCGTCGCTCGTCGGCTATCCGCAGGACCACGAATTTTCGAAGGACGACGGCCAGGCGTGGGGGCTTTTCCTCAACGGATGCCTGTACGAGTACTCGGACGCATGGGATGACTTCGCGTCCAATTACGCACGAGAGATCACGTCAATCCGACTGCACATGCTCGGGAGCGTTGAAGATGCTCAAACGCAAGGCTGAGGTATTCGCGCCCACGGACGGCATGGTGAGTCTCTCGCATGACGTGCCGGCACGTGGACAGGACTTTGCGGACCCGACGCTCTATCCAACGTTCCTGACGCTTACCTACCGTCGCGTTCGCGTCAGCTCGCGCGACGTCGAGCTCGCGGAGTCGACCGGTTGCGAGATCACCGCCAAGGTCGAGACCCGTGCCGCACCATTGCTGTCGGCCGACTCGGACGCAATCGTTCGTGGCTCCGTCTTCGAGGTCACGCGCGTAGAGAGTCGCGGCCGCACGTGCTGGTTGTGGCTCTCCGAGGTCGCGACCGATGGCACGTGCGACCTCTTGCACGAGACGTACGAGGAAGATGCCGTCGGCATCCCACAACCGCGCGAGTCTACGCCCACGCGCGTCTACGTCCGCAGGGTAGCCCAATCGGCCAAGCGTTCGAGCAGCGCGGGCGTAGACGCCCTCACTCCCTCGCTAACTTTGCGCGTCCGTACCGTCGACTACGACGGCGAGCGACGCCTAAGGCGTGGTGGGCGGACGTACGCCATCATCGCCACCGAGCCACACGGCAGGTGGGTCGACTTGACATGCAAGGAAAGGGGTGCAGATCGTGGATGACTTCGTCGTAAGCGCCAGTGCCGATACCGGCAGGGGGCTGGCCGACATCTCGCTGAGGGCTTTGGCTGACGTCAACAGCGAGCTGGACGACGAACTCAAGAGCGCAATCCACGGCGGGACGAACAAGGCGCGCACGTGGTTGCGTGGCAACGCGCCCAAGGACTCGGGCGACTACGCCAAGGACTTTCGCACGTCCTTCTCGGACGAGGACGGTCACCACGAGGGCACCGTCTACAGCGACAAGCACTGGCAGCTAACGCATCTGATCGAAGACGGTCATGACGCGTACAACCAGTACGGCGGGCCGTACGGGTACGTCGACCCCGCAGAGCCACAGCATCACATGCAAAAGGCGCAGGAGGTCGGCACGTCCGAAATCGAGCACAGATTGGGACTGTGATGCAGCTGCTATCAGACGTCGTAAAGGCCTTTACCGACAACGGGGTGCAGGTCGCGCACGTGCGCTTTCACGACACGCCCGCACCGCCGTATGCGCGTACCTATCTTAGCGGATCACACTACAACAGCTCTGACAATCGCGTCCGCAAGACGCTATGCGAGTACGACGTTGTTCTCTACGTTGCCGACCGCGACCTTGAGCTTGAGGGGTCGATTGAGGTGGCTTTGGACGCCGCCCGCGTACCCTATCAGAAAACTGGTGGCTACGTTGCCGATGACGACTTGGTCACCACCACATTTTCCGTCGAAGTCTATGAAAGATAGATAGGAGTCAAGAAATGGCAGGCGTAATTCCTCCTTCTCCCAACACCAACGAAGACGCGATGCCCAACTACCGCCATGGCGTTTCCAACGTTACCATCGCCCTCCGCACGAGCAAAGGCACTCTTGGAAGCCCGTGTTCGTACGGCACGCCCTATAAGGAGGTAGGCATCGAGTCGATCACACCGCAGCGCGGAGAGTCGAGCGCGACCAATGTCTACTCCGACAACGGGAAGCCCGCTCGCCTGCGCGGCGCCAAGGCCAACGACACTTACACCGCGCAGTTTGCGTCGCTTTCCCCGTACTTCCAGGTTCACGCGCTCGGCCACAAGCAAAACCAGAACACCGGTGGCATCGTGAAGTCCGCCGCCGACGAGGTCGAGGTCTTCGCGATCGGCTGGCAGAACGAGGGCAGCGAGAAGGCTTCGCGGACGTGGGCATACGGCTGCACGTCCTCTGAGGCCGCATCCGCCGCGATGCAGACGCATGGCGACAACGTATCCGAGAGCCCGGACACGATCTCGATCGATGTTGCCGGCGACATCTTCGCCGACGGTAGCCAGCACTACGAGGAGACTGTCTATGAGGGAGATCCCGGGTACGAAACCTTCCTCGACGCCGTTCCGACCTACGCCACGGCATAAGGCACGTTTCATGGTTGACAGGTATAACAACCACGCGACGGTCGTCATCGGCGACACGACGCTAGAGATCGTCGCATCGAAGCTCGCGGAAAAGTTCTACGGCGAGCGCTTCCGGCAGGACGTGGAGGCGCTCGGCGAGTCGAATTCGGTTCGCGCCTTTAAGGTTCCCACCTACGACGACGAGGGCAAGCCGGTCGTGGACGACGAGGGAAAGGCCGTCTGCAAAGTCGAGTACCTCCCTCTTACCTACACCGGCAGACTCAAGATGGACATCGCCGTATCGGCAAACTCGAAAATCGGATCGACGGCCGAGATTCCCGACCAGGTCGTCGCCGCCACGTGGGCGATGGCGAGGGCCGCAGGCTCCACAGACAAAAGCTATGACGATTTCTACACATGGTGGCTCACTCAGCCGTCGAGCGCAAAGCAGGACCTGGCGCTCTGGGAGGCGGTGTGCGTAGACCTAGCAGAACGCGCCTTCTTTCGGGACTACGGCCGACCAGACGACACTCAAGAATCCGACGAGGTCGAAGAACCCGAGCAAGCCCGTTCCGACGGCTGAGGCGGAAGCGTGGCCGGAGCTGAGGGACATCAGCGCCCTCGTGCGCGCGCGGGTGCCGTACGAGTCGGCGCTTGAAATGTCGCCGCTTGAAGCGGACAAGATGCTGGCCATCTTTGCCGCCTGGGCCATACCGCCGTCCGAGCGCATCGGCGGCCTGCTAGAGCCACCTCGCCAAGCAAAGACCCAACAAAAATCTTCGTAAAGGAGCGCGGATGGCGACAAAGAATTATTACAAAGGCGTCACCATCCAGTACAAGGGCGACGCAACGCAGCTGTCCAAGGTGCTTTCGCAGATGGATGGGCAGATGCGACAGTCACAAGCCGCCGCCCGCGCGCTCGACGCTGCGCTCAAGCTCGACCCAAGCAGCATTGTGCTGATAAAGGACCGCGCGGCGCAGACTGAGAGGCAGATAAAGCTCACATCCGACCGCGTCGACGCCCTCAAGTCGGCTTTGTCGGAGACGACGGACCCCGAGGTAATCGAGCGCATCAGCCGCAGCGCGGACATCGCGGAGGCGCGTCTCAAGTCGCTCAACGAGCAGCTCGTCAAGCTGCGGACCGCCGAGGCGATGGGCTCAGATTCCGGCATCGGCAAGATCGCCACCGACGCACAGAACCTTGGCGGAGCGCTCAAAAGCGCGGGAGACTCCATCGCGAGCACCGGTGACAAGCTCACTGTGGGACTGACCGCACCCATCGCAGCCTTTACCGTAGCGACCGTGGGCGCCGCAACAACGGTCGACTCCGCGCTCACGGACGTACGAAAGACCGTCGACGCGACAGAGCAGGAGTACCAGGCCCTGCATGACGCCGCCATCGACTACAGCAAGACCAATGCCGTCACGGCTGAGCAGGTCCTTAGCGTGCAGGCGCTTGGCGCTCAGCTTGGCTATGCGAAATCAGAGCTCGAAATGATAGGGCGTGTCGGCAGTGGGCTTGACATCGCCACCGACATGAACGCCGAGCAAGCCACCACCGACATGGCCCAATTCGCCAATATCACTGGGATGGCACACGACAAGACCGAAAACTACGCTTCAACGATCGTCGCTTTGGGCAATACTACAGCCACAACCGAGAGCAAGATATCGGGCATGGCCCAGGGCATCGCGGCAGTGGGGACGCAGGTCGGGATGTCCCAGGCCGACATCCTCGGACTCTCTGCGGCGCTGTCGTCCGTCGGCTTGGAGGCCGACGCGGGCGGAAGCGCGATATCCACAATCATGTCAAACATCGACAAGGCCGTCGCTACCAACTCAGAGAGCCTGCAGACCTGGGCTGCAGCAGCATCCATGAGCGCCGCTGACTTCGCGGAGGCCTGGCGCACATCTCCGGTCGAGGCCCTTGGTGCCGTGCTATCCGGCATGGGTGCGGTTGCCGATGCGGGCGGCAACATGTCGCTCATGCTCGAAAGCCTCGGCGTCACGTCGCTTCGTCAGACTGACGCCATGAAGCGTCTCGCTAATGACGCATCGATCCTCACCGATACCGTCGCCCTCGCCAACGACGCCTGGCGGGAAAACACGGCACTGGCGCAGGAGGTCGAGAACCGCAATAACTCACTCGACGCGAAGCTGCAAATGCTTCAAAATCGCGTCACCGCCCTCATGGAGCAGGTCGGCAAGCCCGTCGCCGACGCATTGCTGTCCGCAGCGGACGCCGCTCAGCCGCTTTTCGACGCCATCGAGAGCGGAGCGACGGCATTTTCGGAGATGAGCGAGGCGGAGCAACAGACCGTGGTCTCCACGGTCGCCGCCGTCGCGGCCTTCGGCCCCATGCTCTCCATCACTGGGCGTCTCGCGTCAGGCTTGGGCGGACTGCTCGTGGGATTCGGCGATGCCGCAAAAGGATCCATCACTTTCGTCCAGGCGATGCGAGCAGGCTTTACTGCTACCGAGGCCTTGGAGCTTGCGAGCGAGGGGCTCAGCGCCGCGCTCACGACGGGCCTCGTGGGTGTGGGTATCGCCGGGGTCGTGGTCGCGATAGGTGCCGTGGTCGACGGCTTCCGCAGATGGCACGAGCACGAGCAGGAAGTCGCTGACGCGACAACCGGTCTCATCGGCGCCATGGACTCCATGAGCGCCGCCAGCGAAAAGTACGTCGCGGGCATCGACGGCGCGATCAGTCGCACGGAGACTCTCAAGGAGCGCATCGACGGCGTGATTGAGTCTCAAGCGGAGCTCGCACGTCTGATGCAGGAAGATTGGGCGGACCTTGGCGAAAGCACCGCCTCCGTCGAGGTGTATGCGTCGCAAATCGACGATCTCTTGGGCAAGGGCAAGCTTACCGAGCAAGAGATGGGCGTGCTCAAGAATGCCATTGACCAAGTCAGCCAAGCTACCGGCATAAGCATCCCGTCCTTGCAGGACCAGGGTAGCGCCCTTGCGCTCAACG
>Ga0326512_10003380_pt1 | contig 11717 bp, 17 predicted proteins | sample 1_2617_0518_D_FD_203652 | JGI IMG/M metagenome (GOLD analysis project Ga0326512, IMG submission 203652) | Bovine rumen microbial communities from UC Davis, California, United States - 1_2617_0518 | ecosystem: Host-associated > Mammals > Digestive system > Stomach > Rumen | place: USA... | reverse complement strand
CATTAAAAGCTTTTGACATTATTTCTTGAAATAAGATTGAAGTTGAAATAGTTATATCTGCATAGTCTTGAACATCAGTTATCTTTGAATTTTCAAGCAACTTTGCTATTCTTTTAAACGGCATACCGTGCCATAAGTTGAGATTTAGCTGTTTTTTTCCTGTTCTCATTGAAGGAAAATAACAATGAGTTGACACTATATATTTTGCTGATAGAAATGTTAGAATACCATAAAATGATTTTTTCTTGATAATTATGTGACTGTTTTTTTTGTTCTTTCAGATAGTATTTTTTGGTTTTCTTCAGGAGAAGTAAATGCAACGGACCAGATAAGATTGTATTTTTCTTGAATATCTGGACGATTATTTAATATATACTCGTATACAGCCAGTGAATTTCCACTAACATCGGGAAAACTGTTAAATAAAATAGTTTTTCTTTTAGGCAATATATTGTTTATTATTGAAAGTATAGTATTAATTATCATTGACAAACTCGCACTCCTAAAATATCATAACATCTGAATTCTAAGCTACTATTCATTATTGATTTTACTTGACTTTAGATCGCTTTTTATCTGTGTCGTACTAATCTCCGGAGTCCGGGGTAAATAAACCACATCAACACCTTCATCTTTCAGAAAGTCAAACTTTCCTTTCCAATCATCTCCGATAACAAATGTATCGATATGATACTCGTGAACATCTTTTATCTTTTACTCCCAGTTTTCCTCCGGAATAACAAGATCTACGTATCTTATTGATTCCAGTAAAGCCTTTCTCTGTTCATATGTGAAATAACATTTTTTTGTTTTGAGTTCCAATTGAACTCATCAGTAGAAAGACATACAATTAGGTAATCACCTAGTGATTTCGCTCTCTTAAGCAAATTAATATGACCATAATGCAGCATATCAAATGTTCCGTATGTAATTACTCTTTTCATTGTCATTCCTCTTTTGCTCTCAATAATAGTATTTTCAAAGTTTATATCTAAAATTGATCTGCATATCTCGCTTTTTTTTCTCTTGTCATCAATTCATGAACCATTTCAGCCGGATCAGCATTTTCATTAACAACAGAATTCACGGCCTTTTTCTTCTGTGTGCCTGATAAACCGTAATCAGCGAATACCCCGGCGGATATCCATTGATTGTTTTTTGACAGTGTTTCTTCAAAATATGCCTTCTGTACTTCAAAGGAGTTCTCCTGATCTTCAGAATCGGTAGAAACTCTGATATAAGCCGCCACACGGAGTTTATCTGTGTGATGAACAGTTCGCTTGAAATCTGATTGCGTGAGAAATGTGTTAGGAGTCATTATTAAGCCTCCTTCCTGAATAATCCTACAATTATATATCACTCTACAGACGCCCTAAGTCAACGATAATAACAGCCATATATCCACAGAAATACGGGGAAATATGTGCTGTTATTGCCTGATAAAACAAACCGCTGCGTAAGCCGTCCAAACCACCACGCTTGCCGGCGATAGACATATCCTGACAAGGCGATCTGAATGTGATAATATCAACGGGCGGAAGATCAGCACCGTTCAGCTTGTTTACATCTCCGTAATGCTTTACCTCCGGCAGACGCTTTTCTGTCACACGGATAGGAAAAGGCTCAATTTCGGATGCGCCAACCGGCTTTGTTCCAGCTAAAAGCGCACCAAGACAAAAGCCGCCACTTCCATCGAATAAGGACAGGAGTATCATTGGTTTATACATATTTCCATTGGTATCCAGCACAGCTTTTTCTCCTTCCTTTCAGACAACAGCAAATGTGACTTGGCTTTATCCCCAAAGAACGTGCCGCATCTGCCAAACTATCAAAATGGGCAAGTAAAAGCCCATCCATATTTAATTGCAGGACAGGCTTTCTTTGCTTTTTATTCATGTTATTGTAATCGTGTTTTGCGGCAACAACAGAATAGTCAATTCCTCTCGATTTATAATCTGTATGCGCTCTTACTCTTGCAATCCGGGTACCGTGGATATTTTGCTCATGATTTGTTGCCCATTCGAGATTTTCTACTCTATTGTCAGTTTTAATTTCGTTTATGTGATTTACTGTCGGCTTATCCTGAGGATTTGGAATAAAAGCAAGGGCGACTAATCTATGAATAAACATTACTGATACCTTGCCTTTATCTGCAAGATGAACGCAGTGATAACCTGCTTTTGTGTGAACGGGTTTCAGACAACGTTTACTTCTGTGGCTGTAGACATGCCCCCGATTACTCACGCTATACAACCCTTCATATCCTTGTATGGTTTTCCATTGTTCATTACTCATCCAACTCGACCTCCTTCACAAGATCGGAGTACATAAGTTTCTCACCATCTCTGATAACATACACATCCGATGAATCGCTGTTTTTGTACTGCAAGTATCTGACTACCGCAACATCAACAAACTTCGGTTCAAGTTCTATGCCATAACAGGTGCGGTCTATCTGTTCGCACGCTATTAGTGTTGTAGCAGAGCCGAGAAAACCGTCAAGCACAATGCCGTTTGTTTGTGTGCATTGCTTGATAAGATACACGATAAGCGGGACAGGCTTTGATGACGGATGTGAGAAGCCCTCTTTTTCCGAATCCTTGATGCCGTCAAATTCAAATACAGCAGTCTGCTTCTGGTCGCCGTACCAGATATGTTTGCCATCTTTTCGCCAGCCTCAGATGATAGGCTCCATGTTGAATTTCCAATCGGTACGCATGAAAGGCGCCCTCGGCTTTTTCCAGATCAACCCCGCTCCGACCTTAAAGCCTGCATCCTCAAAAGCATCATAAAACACACGGGTCTTCATAGTAGCGTAGAATTCATAAATAGAAGCATCCTTCGCCATTGCGTTTTTGAAGTTTGTAAAGGCTTTCATAAGGAATTCGTAAGCAGCCTTATCGTCAAGGTTGTCATTTGCGATCCTTCCCGACTTGTTCTGAAGATTAACAAAGTACGGAGCATCGGTGCAGACAAGATTAACTTTTGTATCACCAAGCAGCCGCTTGTATGTTTCGGGATCTGTGCTGTCACCGCAGATAACGGTGTGTCTGCCTATATGCCATATATCTCCCGGTTTTGAAAAACAAGGCTTTTCAAGCTCTGCGTCAACATCAAAGTTATCCTCTTCGCCTTCGGTATCGGTTTCAAAGAGATCAGCAATCTCCATTTCATCGAAACCCGTCATACCGATATCAAATCCCATTTCTTGTAAGGAAGCCATTTCTACTTTGAGAAGCTCGTCATCCCAGCCTGCGTCAAGCGACATTCTGTTATCAGCAAGAATATATGCTTTCTTCTGTGCTTCGGAAAGATGCTCCACAAATACACAAGGCACTTCCTTAATGCCTTCTTCCTTTGCTGCGGCGATCCTGCCATGTCCGGCAAGGACATTATATTCACGGTCGATAAGCACGGGATTTATAAAGCCAAACTCACGCAGGCTTGACCGCAGTTTTGTTATCTGCTCCGGTGAGTGTGTTCGTGCATTATTCACATTTATATTTGCCGCAAGGAACATCTTACGCGGATTTTCTGTATCTGCATTGCTTTGGCAGATAATGAGCTTGTCACCGTCAAGGATGTATTTCCCGTTCTTCTCAAAAGCAAAATAGAACTGTTTTGCTATTTGCGTCAGCCGCCTCTGCTCATCAGTCACAGGTACACCTTTGAAGATACCGTTATCTCCGCAGCGGATTTTATCAAGCTGATTCTTTGCCAGAATACCGTCTTGTTTAACTTCAAAATAATCGGCAGTCAGTTCCGGTGCGATACGTCTGACGATTCGTGCCGCTTCACTGTTAGTGAAATGCACAGATGTTTCTGCCATAATATGGCATATACCGTGACCGAGCAGAACTTCGACTGCTATTCTTGGGTCTTTTTCTTTTGCGTAAGCCAGGTCAATTATCGCACCAGCAATTCTGTCTGCAATTTTATCCGGGTGCGCCGGATTTACCTTTTCGTACATAAAATTTTCCTCCTATCCGAATTTCCGTTTCAGGAACTTTTTCAATCCCTTACGGGTGTCAAATATTCTATCTTTCACAGTCTGCATGGGAGCAGGCTGTAAAGTAAATGCTTGACAGTTTTTGGATACCGCTTTTTGTGCTGCATTATTTTCCCTCCCTTGCACGGAGCAGCCTTTCCATCAGATCATCCTGCGGAGCTTCATCATAATCAGTGCTGCAATTCTCCTTATTCAGGCTCCGGCGGCTCGCCGGTCAGACAATATTTTATTTTTGTATTGCAATCCGCAAAACAAAGTAGTACAATAATAATGAAAGGTGGGAGCATTATGAAAGACGCAACCGTAAGTGCCCGTGTTGAATACGATATAAAAACAGAAGCTGAAAGCATACTTGAAAAGCTCGGTATTCCTGTTTCTGTCGTTATCAACTCTTTGTACCGTCAGATCATATATAAGCATGGTATACCGTTTTCGCTTACTATTCCTGCGGATCCGAAAACATTTGATATGATGACAAGTGAAGAACTGAACAGGAAACTGCAGCACAGCTATGAACAGTCGCTTGCAGGAGAAGGCAGAGATTATAACAGCGTTTTTGATGAACTTGAAAGGAGTCTGAAATAATGCAAACCTACAAGATTATCATGACACCTGATGCAACAGACGATATAACCGAACTAAGCAGATATATCGCTGAAAGCCTGCTTGCTCCCGAAACTACTTTGTCTTATGTCCGGGCTATCAGACAGGAAATAGCAAAGTTGTCTGAAATGCCCGGAATATATAAGCTTTTAGATGATGAACCATGGCACTCTCGCGGGATAAGAAAAATACTGGTCAAAAACTTCTTTGTTTATTACAGAATCGATGAAGAAAGTCTGAAAGTCTTTATTCTTAATATCATCTATGCGAGAAGTGATCAGCTTGCTGCTCTCCAAAACATGAATATTCATTGACATAAACAACGCTCCCTGCCACCAAAAAATGACAGGGAGCCTTTTTTGTATTATTTTCCAAACAAAAGAACCGTCAGCTTATCAACAGCTCGACATTTTCTTCTATATGCTGAAGCTCTTTCTATCTTGTAGTGGTCAGCTACAACATCAGGGGCAGCATCACCATAGTCGTTTTGCTTACAGAAAAACATATCCAGCACATAGCGTTCATCAGGGGTAAGTTCCCTCCAGGCAGGTACAAACCATTTCGTGTACTCGTCTGCCTGTCTGTAGCGCTCTTTCAGAATATCAATTTCATCAATGCAGCTTGTTGTTCTTTCTTCACCAGCATGAGGATTCTTACTGTGCGGCATACCATCAAACTTCGGACTTCCAAGACCAATCATTCTCTGATGTGCGGATTTGATTTCCGTATCCGTATTGTCAATGATGAATTTCATGCTGTCATAATCCTTGAGTGCTGCGATTGCAGCGGCTTTCTTATCAAGATACTTCCAAATAATGCTCATACATAATACCTCCGAAATAGTAAAATTCCACTCGGATTGACTATGATTGTCATTAGTTGTCTTTCTTTGTCATTGATTTTTCATATATTCGCCTTGACCGCTTCGATAAGTGCGGTCTGCGTATGCTCTTTTTTCTCCAGAGCCGTGATGATGTTTTCGTCAATGGTGTTCTTTGTGATGATATGCTGAATAACAACGGTATGCTTCTGACCTTGCCGCCACAGCCTTGCAACTGTCTGCTGATAAAGCTCTAAGCTCCAAGTGATGTCGAACCACACGAGAGCTGAACCGCCGCTTTGAAGATTCAGTCCGTGTCCGGCAGAAGCAGGATGGATAAGTGCAACAGGTATCTGACCGCTGTTCCACTTTTCGATACTATCGTCTGTATCGAGTTTTGAAAACGGCACTTTCAGTTCCGACAGCCGTTCTGCGATACGTTCAAAGTCGTGTTTGAACCAATACGCCACTAACAGCGGTTTGCCGTTCATGCTTTCGATGATGTCCTCCAAAGCATCAAGTTTTCGGTCGTGTATGCGTACTGTTTTGTTGTCATCATCGTATATCGCACCGTTAGCCAGCTGACACAGCTTGCCGGAAAGTGCCGCTGCATTTGCCGCTGTGATCTCATCATCACCTATCGGCAGAACAAGGTCTTTTTTCAGCTGCTCGTATTTTTGTCTTTCTGCTGCCGAAAGTTCCACCTCATACCGGCTGCTGAAAAGCTCCGGCATCTGCAAATGTTCTGTCGCTCTCATGGAAATGGTGATATCTGAGATTTTCTCATATATTTTTTCCTCTGCACCCAGCAGCGGCTTATATGAATACACTACCATGCCGTTCATCTTGTCAGGCTGAAAGTAAGCTGTACGGTACTGTCCTAGCTCCATCTTGTGTGTGTTCCTGTAATGACCTTTGTCGGGTTTACGATTTTCTTTTTCATGTTAATTGTCCTCCTTAAAATCTTCAGCAGCATTTGCCGATAAATTCATTTCCGGTCTGGCATCGGACTGTGATACCAGTGTCGGTTTGCCCTGCGGCTTTTCGACAAGACCGCCGAGCAGTTCTTCAAACTTTTTCTTACCGAGCAGTTTTGTCATTGCCGTAATGCCGAGAACCTTCTTTTCATAAGGATCATATCCTGCATTGGTCACCTTATCTGCTACGGTTTTTTCATCTGTGTATTTGCGGTTTGATCTACCTTCAACGAGTTTATAGCCGTTCCACTTTTTACCCTTGACAGCTTCATCAAGCGCATACTCCTTGATATCATTCGCCCATGCGATGAGCTTATCCAGCTTTCCGAGCAGACCTTCTATTTCTATATCTTCAAGTTTTGCCGGCATTTCAAAATCATACTGAGCGAGTTTGAGATTGTATTCAGCCCTTGTGCGGCATACGCTTTTTGCCTTACTGATTCACCGACAGCCTTTAATCCGGCAAAATGAATACAGCAGTCAAACCTGTTCTCTGCAAATACCCTCTCCAACCCTTTTCTGTCTCTTATATCGACTTCATAAATCGGCAGATTTTTGCCTACTATTTCTTCAACTCTTTTTATGGAGATTCTGCTTGAATTTACAAGATTATCGATTATCACAACATCGTGTCCGGCTTTTATAAGCTCTATTACTGTATGTGAGCCGATGTATCCGGCACCACCGGTAACAAGTATATTCAAGTCTATCACTCCGATCAGATTTATAATAAAATCTTGTTTTTCTTACTTATTAAACCCAATAAAAAAATAAAGGTTTTTACACTAAACCCCAACTCAACTCAGCAATCTATAACCAAAACCAACCACATTTATTATTCTTACAAGTCACAAAGATGCTGTTATAATTCTTCAAAAGCATCAAAATCGCCATTTCCCCTCAACCCCCACACAGTCCAGTAAAGGTTCCTTTACTGGAAATTCGGGCTCTGCGAGTTTGTCAGATCACTCTATCCGTGAATGTAATATAACAAAATTTTAAGGTAATTTTTATATTTTGCTGCGATTCAGAATTCTTACTTGATAAAAAAATAAGCGGTTACTCACCGCTTCATAAAACAAAAAACTCACGGACAAGGAGTTCATTTTCTCCTCATCCGTGAGTTTGATTATTCTTTTTTTGCCTATGCTTTTTTTACAAGGCATTTTTTCTGGTAAAAGGCAATGCCATATTTATATACAGTTTCCTCTCTGAAAGGAAAGGTATATTCTCTTTCTGCGATCTGTTTAACAGCTTCATCGCATTTGCTGTTCATTTGTTTTTCGGTTTCAGCGTGTTTAAACTCGAATATTGCAGCTCTTGCCATACGGGGATTTTTAAGTATCACATCTGCTCTGCCTGTACCGACTTCTCTGTTTGATTCCACCTTGACGCCCTTAACACCTGACATCAAACCTGCAAGGAATGCATGATAGAAATCTTCTTTATAATCGTGATAGCTTATTGTGTCACCGAGGAATTTGCAGATCTCAACTGTCAGTTTTTCTGCATCGCCGCTCCATACTGCATTGAAAAGCTCTGTTCTGTCTTCGCCAAGGATCTTCTCCTCAAACCATACTGCAATGGTCTCTTCAAACAAAATAAGAATTTCTTTATTCGGGATCACCAATTTGAATGGATACTCATACAATCCCCTGACTTCATCAGGATCATTCGATGTCATTACAGGAAGCGATCCCGGAACAATTGTAAGATACCCTGTCATATAAAGAACAGACCATAGGTTCGTTTCATTTTTGATAAGATCTCCGTATGTTATATTCGGGTTGATGTTCTTACTGATCACACCGCCGCCAAGCAGTATTTCAAACTCTTCTGATACATCAAAGTCGCTTTCCAGAAATCTTCTTATTACATCGTTTCCGCTTGTATTTGCCCAGTAATTTACCGGCAGAGCGTTCGGATTTTTTTGGAGTGCATCAACATAATTCAGCACATCCCAGGGACAATAGACCTCTTTGTTTCCGAAAACATATCCGTCATACCACTGCTTGAAAACTGACTGCTTTTCAATAAGTTCTGTGTCTGTCAGCAGTTTATCCATTTCTTCATTGGTAAAGCCAAAGCATTCATCATAATCTGTATCAACTATAGTTTTTATTGAGGGATTATTAAGTCCTGTAAATATGCTTTCCTCTGCAATTCTCAGGCACCCTGTCAGCACAGCTATCTTGATATACGGATTGTCTTTCAGGGCTTTGCTGAACATATAACGCATAATGTCTGTGATTTCTCTGTAATAGCCGTTTGTGTCACCTTTTGCCATAGGTACATCATATTCGTCTATCAATAGAATTACAGGCTTTTCATAGTAATGATACATTATATCCGTGAGTAAATACAGACAATCGGTGAGACCTGCTTTACCGGACTCACCCATCAGGTAGCTGTTAAAAAGTTTTTGCTGCCTTTTGCTTAACTTATCATCATCTGCAAGATATTCATATCCTTCATATATTTTTGATATGATTGATTGCAGCAATTCAAATGCTGTTTGAAAATTGCTGCTGCCAACATCCTTGAAGCTAACAAGAATAGTCGGATACTTATTCATCCAATTGTCACAGAGTTCCTTGTTTTCGGATATTTGCAGTCCCTCAAATAATGCGTCACTCTTTTCTCTTATGTCAAAGAAATGCTGGAGCATCGACATATTTAATGACTTTCCGAAGCGGCGAGGTCTTGTGAATAGAGTGACTTTCGCACGGCTTCGTCCTACAAGCTGATCTATGAGCATCGTTTTATCGATATAATACAAGCCTGTTTCCCGTATTTCCTTAAAGTCCGTATTACCGACAGGCATAAAATATTCAGGCATATAACATTCTCCTCTCGCTTGCTATTGTTTCAATTTTACCATAGAATGAACACATTATCAAGCAGATATAAAGATAAACGCTGTTGTTTGCCTGATAATGTTACTGTCAGCAGCTACAGTACCGGTAGTCAGGCTTGTAACTACCGGGGATAATTTTGAAGAAGAACGGATCGTATTTGAACAGGCAATACACGAGGATTTTAACAGCTTTCTGCCGAAGCATATTATAAAAACTGTTATGTTTCGTTCGGGAACCATTAGTGAAGGTATGCCAATCTATTTGATTGAAAGGATAAACACATCCACTGGCAAAGCATTTAATGACGGCGAACATATCATTTATATAAACGGAGCATATCTGCTCCGAGATCAGTATTTCATGCATCCGCTCCCACAGTCTGTCAAACCAATGAGAACTTTTTATGACCCAGTTGGCAAGCGTATTGCTGCCGCTCTCGGCACCAAGCTTCTTCAGGTATTTTGACTGTTAGGTAAGAGGCATACCAATCTGATATTTCTGCTGCATTATATATGCGACATATGAGCGGATGGTGCTATCCGTTCAGAACAGAAGCAGGCTGTCAATATCAGGTAATATTGCTCGAGACAAAAGGATGATTGTGACAAAATCTAATAAAACATTTCCCCCGACATCGCCATCAGGTGCATAAGCACTTTAAGGCGGTGCCGGGGGTTTTGTTTTGGTCTTGTCTGCAAATGGTGCTAATAACATATCTTAGCCCTTACTGCACCTGAAATCATGTATCAGCTTAGCAAGGTCTGATGTATCGTTTTCGTTATCATATGCCCCGTTTACATTAATACTCTGAACATTTTATATTATGTCGTAAAAGCTTGCAATTTCATTGCCGTCAGTGTCATAGATAATATTATCCGAGTCATTCTTGAAAATATCATCATTAAGTCTGCAATAAAGCTTGTAAGTGAAGCCGTTCTTGTCCTTTGCAAGTACATAACAGCTTGCTTCCGATCCGTTTTTAACGCTGCCCTCAAATGTGTAGGTGTATTCGTTTTCGTTTTTCTCTACATCGTTTGAATTCATAAGATTTGTCTCGTCAAGTACTTTTCCGTCCTGCTCGAAAACAAGCTTCATCTCTGTGAATACATCGTTTTTATCTGACTTTGAAGGGCAGTCTATAACTGTAATATCGATGCTCACATCCGATGTATTATTATCCCCGCTATTTATAACAACATTTGCTTCCGAGCAGTCTATATACGGCAGGCTTTTATTCCTCAAATCATCTATCTGTTCTTCATAATTTGCCTCATCCGGATAAAAAGACCTTTTTGTATTTATCATCTCGCTTATTCTGTCTCCGTCCGATTCAAATGTAAGTATGCCCTGAAATCTTGTTTTAAAAATGCTTGCCTGTACAGTACAGCTGTATTTCCCGTCCCTGGTCTTTTTAAGCTCGCTTTTGCTGTCACCGATGCGGAATGTAAGCTTGTCATTTTTTCCGGGAACGACATCTGTTTCTATTGTCAGCTTCAGATCAAAGGTCCTTGTATCGGTGTGATTCTGACCTACTGAGAATACAGCTGTCTTTGCGATCCTATCTGATACGGAGCGATGTTCTGCCTCTAAAAGAAGCTCTGTATTGGACGCTGATACTGAATATGCATCACCTGCCGTCATAGCGATGATCTGGATCTGATACTGTGTTACGAAATATGCGGCAACGCAAAGTATAACACCTACAGTTATCAATATAACAGCCGGAGAAACAAGTGAAGAATGTGCTGTTCTGTCGCCTTTAAGGATCTTTTTATTGATATAGAATCTGTAGATAAAATAATATATTACAAAGAAAAGTATAGCAGCTGCAAGAATAACTGCTGTTATCGGAATAATGTTATTAAATACGCTCTCTAATTCATAAACTTTATTTTCCATGGCAGTACCTCCTCAAATACCAAAAAAAACTTTAAATTTCGTATAATAGTTTCTTGTAACATCAACTGTTTCAGAGTTGCTCATTTTCAGGATAAACTTCATATACAACGTAGGGGTAATATGCCTGATCTTATCTGTTTTGATTATGACCGAGCTGCTTACCCTGAGAAATTTGTCGGGGTCGAGAGTTTTTTCAAACCGTGTCAGAGAATCCGAGGTCTTATAAATACTGTCAGAAGTATGTACCTCTATCGAATGACCGTAGCTTTCGATCGTAACAATATCGTCAACAGATATGATAAGCCTTGTCCCTTCATTATCTCTTACTGCTATCCGTGCAGGAAAGCCTTCCTTATGCGTCAGAACATATTCTGATTCGTCATTTGTTTCAATGCCGTGTTCTTCAAGAGTTTTCTTTACTTCATCATAGCTGTCATCGTTTATCTCCAATCGGATCTTAAACATTAACTCTCACACTCCGTTCTGAGGGATCTGTCGTCACAGCGAGGCCTCATGCTGTGAGCTTATCAAGTTTGTTCCCTGTGATTATG
>Ga0326512_10003379_pt1 | contig 11718 bp, 12 predicted proteins | sample 1_2617_0518_D_FD_203652 | JGI IMG/M metagenome (GOLD analysis project Ga0326512, IMG submission 203652) | Bovine rumen microbial communities from UC Davis, California, United States - 1_2617_0518 | ecosystem: Host-associated > Mammals > Digestive system > Stomach > Rumen | place: USA... | reverse complement strand
AAAAACAACAGTTTAAGTACTTCTGACTAAATACATATGAGCAAGATAACCAAGTTTTCATATAACAATCAGTCACAAAGCTTTACCGACCGGGAAACGCTTGAATGTGATTGTTGTATAATTGCCGGAACGCCTGAATGGAAAGGTAAGACCGGCTGGATAGTAATACATAATTCGAACTCCGGTAATTCATCAGATATGGCGGTCATAGAATGGGGCGCAAAAAGCAATACCGGTGGTAACTATTACATAGGCAGTAAGGGGGACATCTACTTGGTGCATGACCCTGGTACTAAGTCTGTAAGTCACTGCGGAACATCGTATGGTGCGTTCTTTCCAAACTATAATGGTACAAGCAATGACCTTTTGGACAAGTCCATCAGTGAGGTCGTAAAAAGTACGCCAGTAAAGAACGACCAGAACTTTAATTTTTTCAGCGTCGGCATAGAATGCATCACCAACGGATTCGGAGACATAAATGATTCCCAGAAACGCGCATTGGCTTATGTATGCAGTACACTCCAAGAAAAATATCCGGAGCTTAAAAAAGGCGGTATAACTTGTCACGGCAATGTAATGCCCAATGTACGTACAAAGGACAGCCAAGGAAACTGGACAACTATGTGGGGAGAAAAGAAAGCTTGTGGAAGAGTCATACTGAACAACCTTAGGGGCTTTAAGGGTCTCACCTTCGCAAACTTCAATCCTACGCCGTCCGATGAGAAGACCGGAACAGAAAAAGCATTAAACGGTGATGACATCAGGGATATGATATCAAAAAAGTATTATGACAATGCACAGGCAGCTATAGACGGTATAGACAAAAAATATAAAAGCATTAAAGACAGTCTTCAAAATGACTTGAACAAAGCAAGGGGTGAAAATCCCAGACCCGAAATACAAGCAGACAAAAGTTCCATCGACAGAAGGAAAAAGGACTTATATTTCAAAACGACCAACAAAACCGAAGACAATGAATCTACTGAATTTAATGAATCCGACTTTCAGGAAATATACGATTCGTCTAACAGACTTAGATGAAATCAAAAAAGCCCAAGACTTTTTGCCTTGGGCTTTCATTATAAGCATAAGTTACCTCGCCAGCGTGTATTCGTAAACGATTTCCACATTCGGACAAGCACTGTTCCAATCTTCCGGCTTTTCAATAGCATCCCACTGTTCCTGGGTTCCCATATAAAATTAGTTCCTATAATCTTAAAATGTGGGAAACAAGTTTTGACTAATAATTAAGATTTATTGTACCGATATAATAACTGTTACCGGATGCCCTTGAGCTTTCATCAGAATCTATCGTAACCACATCGCCCTCATTTACAAACAATACTGTCTGACCACTTCTAGGAGCTGGTGTACCTGTTCCCATTTTGTCCGCACCCCAAGCAGAATTTGCATATCTCTGTATCCCATTGACTTTAACTCGTATCGTATAACCAGTAGTTGCTTTAAACCAACAAATGTTCATTATTCCTGTATGGGGAACAGTTAATTCTACCTTGTCATCAGTGGTTATAAACTTTCCATAATCTGCAGGGGCAAATACCCACGTATTTTTATAATTCCACGGATTTATTACTTGAACTGAATTATAAACAGCACCAGAAGTTATCAATTTTGAACTATTCTGAACCGCAACATCGTTATCTGAACCCGCAGTAATTGCTTCCACAAGGTCTATCGGAACAATAGTCGGTTTAGCCTTAACAATAAACTTAACATTAGGGTCAGAATAGACTGTAAATAATTGTACCGTAACGTTTGAAATACCTGAGCTTCCTAAACCATAATGTGTTACAGTATAGTCGCCACTTAAATACAAGTATTCACCACGACCATTTGTACCAACGTCGTTAGACTGAGCTTGATAAACTAAATGCTCATTTTGTATAATTTGAACGTAGTTAGTCTTATCTGTTACACTTGAACCATTAAAAGTTATCAATACATAATATAATCCCCTGGATAATCTCCAAGTTGTAGACCTTGAACCATTTTCAAGACTGCTTGACCAGTTGGATATTTCACTTTGCATAGCATAATTATAATATTCAGGGTATGTTGGAAGAGAAAATTTTGTTTGGCTAACGCTTGCATCAGTATAGGCTCTACCGATTTTGGCATAAAGTTCTGAATAATCTGCAACATTATGAGTTGTGCCACATTCCAACCACCCATCTGGAATTGTATTACCAAAGTACTTAAATACTGAACCGATTGGCGTGTCTTCGAAAAACCCTGTTTCTTTTAAGACCCATTGTGAATTATAGTAAACATACGTTAAATGAGTATCATTAGTAAAATATGCAATGTTAGCTTCGTGTGAAGTTATGGTCATCGAAACAACGCCGTTAGTATTCATTTGTGAGCTTGCTGAAATCCAACTCCTAGACTGGGCATCGTTACACATAGCTGAGAAATAAACAGTCTCAAGTCCTTTAGTGGCTATTATAGAACGGATATCTGCAATCAAGGAATCTATATTTATAGAATTATCAAGGGTGTCCAAGCTGCCCCAACCAATAATGCTATTGGACTTGCCAACATCGTTTATTGAAATCCCAGAATCAACAAGTTTGTTACTAACCGCGTCCCACTTAACTAAGTTATCGTTGGTCATGTTAGCTACTTCATCACGTGTTGCGACAGGCTCTGTATCGCCAGTATCACCAATGCGTAAAGTACCGGCGTTGTCCAATGCTATCTGTGCATCGCTCCCTTGTCCGTCATAGTTGTTTATAATCACACCAGAAACATCACCAGGAACCAAACCAATAGATGCATCGTGACGCAATTCAATACTGTTTTCCTTAGTTGTAATTGTCTCCGTGTCTATGGATACAACTTTTCCGGCAACGTTCAAGTCCCCATCTATTGCAACGCTACCCGTGAAATTACCACCCTTAGCCGAAATGTCGCCAGTAGCAGTTATATCACCATCAACGGACTTATTGACTTTTTCGCAGAAAGCATCGACTTGAATACTTGAAATCACATCCAGATTTTTTAAGAGGTTTGCCGAGCCTAAAATCCTTATCTTGTCCAGTTCTTGTGAATCCGATAAAAGAATACCTTCCTCTACATCCTCGACATTATATGCTTGAAAGGTGTATCCCCCATCAAAACTGACTTTGATTACACCTTCTTGTAATTTTAGGTTTCTAAATTTAATCCTCATAATAAAATTAGTTAAAAGCCACCTAGAAATTACCGTACCGGATTGGAATCTTGAAAACAGAGACACCATTTAACCGTGTCGTCGTTTTCCTAAGTTAAAAATGTTTGTAAGCTCCCGGTACCTTTTCTTCTGCCAGTATTCCAAGAAAAAGTCTTCGCTTGGCCATTGTTGTATGTTAAGCTCATTTATTCGGTGCTTGATTTTGTCAAATGCGGGACTGATTACTACCCTATAAACTACCCAATAGTCCCTGTCAACTTTGTATAATGGGGGCAGATATTTATAGACTTCGGTGTAATTAAATGGGGCTATTACCTTTTCAGCGTCAAATATCCCGGCTACTGATGATGTCTTCATATTATATACATAATAAAATTCATCCAGTCTGTATTCCACGTCGGTGGTAAGCAAGTGGGCATGATATGTAAAGCACGTGTCCTCCGCATCGATGGCAAAGAAATCTGGATATGTTTCAATGGACTTTCTCACTAAAGATGTACGGAAGATTCTCATCCAAGTCGGAGGATATCGAATCACAAAATCTTCCATTTCTTGCCCACTGGGATGCAACGGCTGGTTCGGAACCAATTTTCCGCCATTTGATTTAAGAGCAGAAAACACAGTTATGTCGTGCTTAGGCTCGAAGCCCAGCTCCAGAATCTGGTCATCCGCATCCACAAGCCAGATAAACTCCGTATCGCAGTGCCTGACACATTCCTTCCTTCCGACTAAAGCGGACTTGTTGGCTTCGCCGTATTGTTTATAACAGTAAAAGTGATAGCCAAATTTCTTGCAGTCGAACTCAATGCGTCTTGTGTAATTTTCAAGCTCTGGTTTGTGAATGCAAACGGCAACAGTCAGGTCTTTCATCTGTAGTTTAACCCGAAATCATCTGGGATAGAAAACGTCCGTGTAATCTCAGATTTGGTGTCATACCTTCCAGTATTTCCACTACCACTTGATGATGTCTGATTACTGTTACCAGTTATGGTCTGAGTCCATATAACCGGATGCACCTGTCCGAAAGTACCGGTAACAGAAATACTTATTCTGTCCTTAAAAGAAACGGAAAAATTATTATTGTTCAAGCTTGGGCCTTTACTGCCGGAAGCAATATTAAACCACCCAGACCCTTGACTGGTATTATATGCTGGCAGGCTTGTAGTAGTTCCGACATATCTTAGAATCCTGCCAAACCCCGGCTCTGTACGGCTTATAACTCTGCATTGGATTTGATAGTTTCTACTGTAATAGGTTCCTTTATAGGGTATGGTTTCGCCACTAATAGCATTTGACCAATTGACCCTGTATTGAAACGTATACGTAGCATTCAGTGTATTTCCTTGAACGGACTGCCCATATGTATTGGTGCCGTCATATGCATGTAAACAGCCACTATAATTGGCAAACTGTGCGTTTAACGGCACTTGATAATATTTTCCGTCTATATAAGTCCATATCGCGGATGCGGCAGAATTCCAAGCATTTTGTGGCGCGGCTATGTCTGTAATACTGGGTGAATCATATGGACCGAATAATTTTGCGCTGCCAAACACTGTCGATATTCCTCCTCTTATTAACTAATCCAGATAGCACCAGGAACCAGTGTTGCCGGGGCTTGTGTCGGTATGACCAAGGCATTGGTTGGATTAAGCTTCAAGTTGCCAGTAGCATTTATATTGTAGTTTGTAGGCGACGTTAAATTGGCTTGACTGTAACTTGTAACGCCGTTGGAACTTTGTACCCGGAATGAATCGTCATTTACATTTTTTAAGGACCACGCCGAACCGTTCCACGTAAACCTTATCAGCCCGTAGTCACTAATGCCGACATAAAGTGCCTTGCTTGCGGATGAGGTCTTGTCAAAAACATACATACCATAATCTGTAACCGGACCATATGACAGTGACCCGCTGAACTTGTAGATTACCTCGTCCAGGGAGTTCGTGGTTCTATATGCTTCTATTACGGAAAATACGCCGGCTACGGTTGTAACGCCGGACAGGTCAAGGTCATTGCCTACAAGCTCCTTCAATGTTATCTCTACTTCATCATTTATGTCTTGAACGGTTTTGCCGGAATCCACAAGCTTCTTTCCGGTGGAATCCCACATAATCAGGTGGTCATTGTTAAGGCTACTGGCTTCCGCCCTTGTAGCGACCGGCTCAAGATTTTCATTATGACCGATACGCAGTGTTCCGGTATGGTCGGAAACAATCTTTAAGTCCTCGCCGTTTTCATCGAAGTTGTTTACGACAAGCCCAGAATATTCACCAGAAACAATACCAGACTGTGCGCCATGTCTAAGCTCGATAGTATTTTCCTCGGTGGTAATTGTTTCCGTGTCAACAGAAATCACCTTGCCGGAAACGGTCAAGTTGCCGCCAATGGAGGCATCCCCTTCTACTTCAAGATTGCCTTGGCTGACCGTTTTTCCGGTAACAGTCGCATCGCCATTGACCGTAAGCTTGGTGGTCTTTATGTCGCCCGCATCCCATTCACCCTCGACGATTTTATTTACGTGGCTTATGGAGGACGTGAACGTTCCGTCTCCGGTTCTGTCCGTGGAGCCGTCCCAGTTTGCAATGGTTCTTTCCGTAATCAAATGGTTTCCGGTTCTGCTCAATGCCGTACCGTCGTTCTGGTTGTCAACAGGAGCCTCCGCCACAAGATTCTCGGAGGAGCTTCTCTTAATCAAGTACTGGTCATCACCCATGCCCCGAATCTTGATGGTCTTCAAGCTGACGTTGCCATCCACTATGTGAACGTTCTCCTCGTCGCCGGTAACGGTAAGCTCGTGGAATGATACGGCCTCGGTTTTATTAAGATTCTGGTCCGGGTAATAAACATAAAATGTTTTGTTCGCATTCGGGTCGTACTGAATGTTGCCGCCCTGTGTGACCATTCTGCCGTATTCATTTCCGGTATACAAGTCCAATATCGCGGTGCCGAATGTATTGTCGTTCATGTCCACGTTGATGAAATTGGTGTATACCGTAGCCCTTCTTCTGGTCGCATTGAACAACGGAAAATCCAAGTCCTGCTCTACATTGACAGGCCAGTCCTCGTAAGTCGTCGGGGCATCAAGATTGTCCAAGGTGTCGCTTGTATAGTATAGTCTTCCAGCCTTGCCAGTCTTGAAGTAAAAGTCATTGCCCTTGACCCCGACCTGCTCCAGGCATGCGGAGGGCTCCCCTTTGTAGTAGCTGAAATAGCCGTTGTCGAACGTGTTGTTTATTGTACAACTGAAATATACTTCCTTCGTCTGGTCGTCCATGTAATGCAGCCTGTATGTACCGGCACTTACGTTCGGAACCTTTATAATAATGCTTTCTGTGTCTGAACTTGGCTGCGCAATGTCTATGTAATTTTCACCCTTACCGAATACGTGATAGGTTGACTTGACCGCATCGCCATTCAGTTCCGTCACATTCAGATTTGCCACGGTTCCTTCGGTCGCTTCCAGTGTACTTGCCGTAACCGTTTCCGATGTTACGGCATCAAGTCTGGCCGTATTTGCATTTAACGTACCAATTGTTGCCGAATTAGATATAACGGCACCGGTTGCCTCTATATTACCGTCAACGGACTGGTCGGCTTTTCCAAGTGTCGCCTCCACCTGAATGCCGGAAACTACGTTCAAGTTCCTGAGAATGTTTGCTGGGGCGATAATCTTTATCTTGTCCAAATCCTGTGTGTCACTTAAGGGAATCCCCGTGTCCTTCACGTCCTCAATCCTATATTCCCTGAAGCTTTCGCCACCATCTATACTAAGCTTTATCAAGCCCTTTACGAGTTTTGAATGTTCAAATTTAATTTTCATAGCATATAATTAGTTGCTGTAACCTTTATAGCCTACAGATACCACCTGCCCCTTTTTGACTTGGTTTGTTATCGCAACTAAATAATTATGTGGAACGAAACCGCTCTTTTTCTTAAACCTCTTGACAATCCTACTACTCATGATGTATCATTGACGGCTCAACAATGTACAGACCACGGACTTCCGGCTAAGTATGCAGGTTGTGTTGCGGTCGGGGGATACTATACAAGCAACAATGACCTTTTTACGGACACAAGGTTTACAGCGCTTGACACCTCGACTTATGTTCACTTCCTGACTTCATTTGCATTGGGAATGGGCGATGTTGAATGTGAGAAAAGGTTTGTGTGCATATGCACCGTTAGCAAAGACAATTGTGTACAGTACCTGCCGTTTTTTAGGGAAAATGATGCAGTTTACTTCCCGATGCACGTTTATGACCCCATTAGAAACGGTTTCCCAAGGCCACAAAGGAGATACACAAACTTCAAGATTTCAGACGGAATTACTGGCTCAAGCAGCTTTTCGTTTAACCTAAGTTGTGTCGTCAGTGACCTGCGGTGGGCAAGTTGCGCTTGCAAGGCTCAAGTTTACATAGACCCGGCTTTAGTCTCACTATTAAAAAATTATAAAGACGCATCCTATAACGGTTATAACGGTGAGTTCATGATTAAGCTTTACTGGAACTGTTTTACTGGTGGAGCCATAGATGGTGAAGCCTCTTACGAAATCTACAGCAACTCATCTACTGGATGGCAGCAGTACGCTTTTAACATCGGTAATCCAGTCAACCGTTCATTTTCATGCTCAAGAATAACAAAAATCGAATTATACCAGAAATCCTCAAAGGACGGAAAATTTTACAAAAGAATTGATTGGCCTACCGGAAATTCAAGTGATACAAGTTTTTCTACAAGCAATGTTAATGTTCCGGATACATATTATTTCGGTAATCTTCAATATAACCAGTCAACCAAGGGCATTCTGTTTGTTTGAAAAAAAGAGGGTCTTTGCCAGACGGCAGAAACCCTCTTGTAATCTTTATAAAATCATTCAGGCATACATAACCTTTATAAACTTGTTATTCATTCCCACATACCATTTGGAGCCGGCTTTGATTTCCTTCACCTCATCCGGCTTCAACATATCCACAGGAAACCTCACTTCGAAACGCTCCACATCACATATACGGAAGTCAACTGAAAGCTCACCGAACTTGCCTATGTTGTAGTCATGCAACACGCAAGGCTCATACAAGGGCTTGCCGTCCTTGTCATTCACCTGCTCGGTGGAAAATACGAATTCCATTTCCTCCGTGACATAAGGCATCTGCTCTCGCAAATGCACAACCTTGTCATTGTCAGTCTCAATGGAATTCACCGAATAGCTGATTCCCTGCTGACCCTTGGATGTAGTCCACCCGAACTCACATCTCGTCTTCCCCTCCGATTTCTCGGACTTGTCATCGTGAAAGTAACTTCCAATTACTTCCTGACAGAATTTAAGTACCATATATTTCTCCTCGGAATACCGCACCGCCTTTACTCACGTGCCGATGCCTCTTCCTTTTGTTTATGGCTATTTTCTTCATGCTCTCGATATTAATTAGCTTATAGCATTTCAAACCAGTTACTTTATTAAAAGGCACCACAAGTTCTTTTACCCCTAATACAACAAAACCCGACCACCCACACCAGACACACAAAGGGGGCTTCTTATTACAAGGTTACATGCCGATAAACATAAAATTGTGGGCATAGCCTTGTCCGCGTGATTCTTTTTTACGGCACTAAATGGCTAAAAGTTCCAGTATCTTTGATTTTGTGTTTTCAAAGGCAATGCCGCCTTCCGTTGAAATACATTCACAGGCCCACCTGTTGAATCTTGAAACAAATGCCTTGACACCGGCATAGTCTATCGTGTCTATAAGTGCGAAGTCCGTGTATGCCTTGTTCAAGTCGGAAACTGTACGCCTGTGGAAGTCATCGAATGAATCTTCTACCGATTCCCATACGTGGTCATAAAGTTTATTGAACCCTGGGTATTTATTCGTTCCTTTTACCTTGGGGACATCATCGAAGCCTTTTCTTGCGGAAGCCGTCCATCCTTCAAAGTTTTCGTCATAATGGTTCTGCCCTTTGTAGTAGTACAACTTTATCAGGTGTGCGTGTCTTACAGGCCGCAGGTTGTCCAACCACAAGATTATTTCATTCCAAGCCTGTGCCATTTCACGCAAACAGGCGGTGTTTTCATAGATTTCTTGAAAATCGAAGTCTTCGCCTATTTTATTCATGATTGTCCCTTTTCAAGTCGGGTTTCTTTTCTTGCTGTTTTCATAATTAGACTATTATAACCTTCCGACACCTTTACCCCAGATAAAACACACAAACTTTTAAAACCAAACCCCACATCCCACAAATTTAATGAATTACATTAGACCTTTTTACCGGGGACGGAATAATGATAAATCTTGTCCGAAACTTCCGTAACGGTTCCGTTTACAAGTTTTATTGCTTTTCTGTACTGTTCATTGGCCGGGTTCTTTTTCAAGGCGTTCCAGTTTATTTCCGCATAGGTTTCCCGAAGTCCGTTCAGAAGCCGCATCAGGTCCGCAGCCAACACCGGGTTGTTTCTGCTTAAATCGAACGAAAACATTTTTATTTCTTCGACCTTGTTCCCTGCGCCGATTATGTAGGCGAAGAATCCGACAATCTTGTCCCCCGCCATAGAAAAGAAGGACGTAGACTTCAATCTGCTGCAGGATTCCTTTATTACATAGTAAAGCGTCTTGTCGGCTTCGTCTTCGTAGATTTCATCTACCAGATACCTGTAATTTTCAGGCAGGTCTTTCGCCGGTGTGTCAAGCAATGCATTTAGCCTTGTGTCGGTTTCCAACTGGGCATCAAGCAGATTTAAGTCAGCCTTCACGGTAGTTTCCTGCAGCCTTATGCTTTCGTTATAAACGGTTTCAAACAGTTTTGTGTATTCCATCCCCGCTACATTCCTATTTTATTTTTGTTTCCTGTCCGATAGTTGCTATTATAACCTTCCGGCCACCTTACCCCTTGCAAAGATGTTTTCCAAGGGGATTACCAGTTTTTACCGATGTTGCGATAGTCCAAAGCGGACTTGATTCTTTTTTCGACTTGTTCGCAATAGGCTTTGTCGCCTACAATCTGGACATAGACACGCCTGTCGCCCATCATTGCTATAGGTCCGAAATCAGTTGGTTTAAGCATGGACGCTTCCACAACTTTTGCATAAGAAAAAGACTTGAAGCCGTTGCCGTCCGCCTGTCTGATAACCGCGTACAGTTGTTTTCTTGATTCCGTTTTTTTAGAAAACTTATTTTCCAATAATTGCTTTTTTGCCTTATGCTTGTCATAGATACGGATGTATTTGCTTTGCGGCAATGCTTCCCAAGCGGAAATGATTCTGATTTTATCATTTTCTACCTTTGCATTGATTACGACCATAACCTTGTTTTCCAATACCACGCCAAGCGTTTTGTCGTTTTCGGGGTGGGTTTCATTTTCAATTTCTACCGAATAGGGGTCATCAAATACGTATCTTGCCAAATAGAAACTAAACCCTTTTCCGTCCCCCGTATCTTTTAGGTTGTTATTGCTTTTTTCCCTGTGCCATACAAAGTTTCCACATACAACATCTTCGTTTTCGGGTCCGGTCGTGTCCAATCCATACCAGGCTTGCGGGGTGTCTTCAAACGGTGTCGTGTCTTTTTTTGTTTTTTCAGTCCGTTCAAGTTCTGCGGATTCATTATAGATTTCTTCAAAATTTATTTTATCCATACATTTGCCTATTATAACTATTTAACAGCTTTACCCTTAATAAAACACACAAGATTTTTCACATTATCATTTATCATAACCACGAAGCACGGCTACCCCTAATGTGGACTGGAATCTTACGAAGTTCGATTCGTGTTAAATCTGCGAAGGGTGAAGTGCTTCTAGCTGGTCTTCCCACAGGTTTTTAGACTGCTGCCAGTTCGTGATGTTTGTATTCCTGTAAGGGGCATTTGCCCATTCCTTAAAGGCATCAATGTCTTTTCCTTTTAATACGTCTGGCGGTTCCATTTCCAATGTGTCGTCTTTGCCGGGCGCATTTTCTGAATCCAAGAATACTTTACCGATAATGTTCCAGCCAGTGTTTTCCTGAATTGACACGTGGGGTCTTTCCGTTTTTGAAGCAAAATCATTCGATTTCACAATCATTCTAAACCTGCCACAGCTTTTCCCAACGACTGCCATTTCTTGAAGCCGCATGGAATCTTGATAGGCTTCATCAAAGTTTATGTCTTCCGCAATCTCGTCCATACAGTCCTCCAAGCCTTTTAATGACAAGGTATTTAATTTCGTACCCTTCTCCTACATTAATTTATAACCTTCCGGCCACCTTACCCCTTTTTCGGAAAAACACCACCTACACCTGACACAACAAAAAATAGGGGCTTCCCTTTTTTACGGAAGCCCCATTGTCACCGATAATAGGGTGGTGTGTGTAGGGGGGGGTTTCAGAAGTACTTGAAGGTATTGTCATGAAGATTATAAAAATAATACCCGCCGGATTCGGATTCTGCCATAAGTTCTAGGGATTTCACATCATCCAAGCCACTAATGTAAAAGTAGTAGATGTCGGCATAGGGTTCGTCTTCGTAGTAGACTTCACTGGTTGAAAAGTT
>Ga0326512_10003377_pt1 | contig 11724 bp, 11 predicted proteins | sample 1_2617_0518_D_FD_203652 | JGI IMG/M metagenome (GOLD analysis project Ga0326512, IMG submission 203652) | Bovine rumen microbial communities from UC Davis, California, United States - 1_2617_0518 | ecosystem: Host-associated > Mammals > Digestive system > Stomach > Rumen | place: USA... | reverse complement strand
CATCAATTCTTGCGGTAATTCTTGCCCCACTTAGCATATAGACGTATGCATCATTGTCTTGAGCTTCGAACATCAATAGTTCTTCAGCCCTTTCTGGTGTAACGACGCGTTTCCTTTTAGATGGCGGATAAGAGAATTGATGTCCATCACCTTTCTCAATTCCGACACAATTATATATAAACTTCCCTTCATTGTCATGTGCATGAAGAATCAGCCCAGGAAGTCCGCACAATTTCCAAGGCCCTTCACTATAAGGCAGATCAAGCGTATACCATACCGTCCAAGTACGTCCCCTAAACTTGGTCTGAGCTTTTTTACAAGGATATTCACACACTAAAGTATCTCCCTCCATCAATTGCCAATCAAATAATTTCTGGATAGAATCCTGTACAGTTATCCAATATGGCATATGTATAAAAGTTATAATACCTTTGTCTGGCATATTCTTTAACACCTCATCATCTCTAATTTTCGTTCCCGGATATGGCGCTTTCCCTTCCGAATGATGCACATACCAGTCTCCAACCAAACTATAATAGTCCGAAGAATAGTCTCCGATATCAAGTCGCTCAATATCCCAAGATAGCGAATCATCCTCCTCGTATTGTAAATAATACGCGTTGTAAGTCACCGAAAGTTTTGTACGATCGGTCTGCGCCCAACAAGTGTTATGGGCTAATATTAAAATAAGGTATAGCAGCAGATGTTTCATTTCTTCTTCGAAGCCTTTTTCTTCTGTGGATATTTCTTCTTCACATTCACACCAGGAAACTTCTCATAAAGAATGGCAGTCTGAGGAGACAACTCACCAGGTTTATACACTTTTCCTTGTGGATCTTTGATATAGAGTATGGTAGTATTGGAAAAAATTGCCGGAGAAATTGCATTGTGGAAGGCGAACATATCCCATTGCTCTAACATCATAAGCTCAGCGGCTCTTTCGTGAGTATATACATCCAACACACCTGACTTGGGAGTTCGAAGCTTTATCTCATGTCCGTCACCTTTTTCTATTCCAATACAGTTAAAACGGAAATAACCTTCTGATTCGTACGCATGAAGCACCAAACCCGGCAGTCCGCAGAATTTCCATGGACCATCACTATATGGAAGATCTAATGTGTACCATACTGTCCAAGTACGGCCACGAAAAGTCGTTTGAGCTTTTTTACAAGGATAATCACATACAATACTGTCTCCCTCTAGCAGTATCCATGTAAAAAGGCTGTCAGTCCTGTCGCGTGTGGAAATCCACCCAGGGTCGTGAGTAAAGTATTGATAGCCTTGTTTAGGCGTGTTTTTAAACACCCAGTTGCGCATTGAGGTATAGCCTTGCCGAGTGTATGGATTATTATAACTATTAGGACTGCCTGGTATAAATCCATTTTCTTTTATCCATTCATTTATCGGACTGACATATTGTGACGAATGGGTTCCTATATCAAGCCGCATAATGTCTTTCTCTTTCTTAGGCACTTCTAATACGCGTTGGTAATAAACATCATAAGTCACAGACATAATGGTAGAGTCTTGTTTTGGCTCCACAGGCTTCAGCGTCTTCTGCCTCTGTGCAGAAATACATGAAGCAAAAGTCATCAATATAATCAAAATAAAAACTGTCTTCCACATAATAATTTTGATAACTTTGCCACCAAAGGTATACCTTGGTGGCAAAATATTTTAGTTTCAATTAAGAACGGAATGGCATGTAACAAATGCCCAATCTCCATAAGCCTCATTCAATATATCGACGGCATCATCTTGGGATACTCCTGACTCTACTACTTCAGAGTGTTCCCATCCTGATCCATCAGTGATTGTGCATACAAATCTCTGCCCACCATTCACATCGTTCATCTGATTTTTGTTCATCTTGAACATTTCCAAATTCTTTTTCATTTTTTACAATTTTAAATTAAACATAAATTTATTAGGGTGAATAGTTTAGGTCGTTATCACCTAGTTGACCCATATATTGTGCACTAATATGCTAATTACGGATATTCCGATAGAACAAATATCTTAGCGGTCCGATTATGCGTTCAGCAACACAAAGATCATCTGTGATGATTTCTCCTATGCCAGAAAGGTCGCCTGTCTGTTGGATTGCTTTGCCGTATGATGTCATCTTACTATCCTGCAATTCAAAGGTTGCCGTATAGGTATCATCATCAGGCATAGCCGCAACAGAGGTGATACGTCCTGTCAAAAATCCATACTCAAGATAAGGATAGCCATCAAGCTTGATATTAACCCTTTGCCCCACTCTTACTTTACCAGACCCGGCAATAGGAATCTTAGCCTTACCAATAGTAGACTCTTTTTTGTTGCTGATAACAGAAAAAGCCTTATCGCCTGCATTAATGTTCTGGTTTATCTTCCAAAGATTATTATAGGAAACTATACCGTCTATCGGACTCTGAAGCAGATAGGTTTGTTTCCATTCTCTGACAGCCGTTGTTGTGCTTTCCCATGCTGATTGCAAGGAAGTTTCCATCTGTCGTTTCTCCTGTTCTTTTTGTAGGCGAAGATCTGAAATGGTGTTAAGAATCTGTGCTACCTGAACTTTTGCATTGGCCAATGACGAACGCATCTGTTCTGTCGACATATTACTACTTAGCAAAGACTGCTCTATAGATTCCAGTTCAGAATCGGAAGTAAGACCTTTGTCGTGCAGATTCTTCTCACGTTGGTAATTCCCGTTATTAAGAGAATTTATCTTCTGACTATAACCCACTTGTTTCTTAATAGATTCCACATAATCTGCGTAAGGTTTTAGCTGGGCCTCCTCAGAAGAAATACGTTGGTCGTAGAGATTATTATCAACAAAATTGTTATAATCGGTAATAGCTCTACTAAGAGTGGTATAAGCACCTTGTATGCTACCAAGCTGTAAAGCGTCAAGGCGAAAGTCAATGGTTTTTCCTTCTTCAATTGTTGTAGACAATAGCGAGTCAAGTTTTAGCACATCCTGTGTGTTGGCAGGATTCTCTATCACGGCTATCACTGCATCTGCTTTTACCTTTTGCCCATCTTTCACGTATAGCTCCTGAAGCCTTCCAGAAGCTTTGGCGACAATCCAGACTGGAGGTTCCGTATTGGTGATTGTAACTGAACTCGCAATGGTGTCTGGGTATTTAAAAATGAAACACCCTATGAGTAGAACTAACAATATTCCACCTATTACCGACGAACCAACACGTAGTAGTGCATGGGGAGGTGCAGATAATATCTCCTGCACATCCTCACTCCTTACAATACTGTCTTTCTTTTCTTTCGACATGACTTACACATTTAACTGGTTTTTAACAAGTGTGTAATAAACGCCTTGACTGCTGATTAGTTCTTCGTGAGTTCCCTGCTCACATATCTTTCCACCTTGCAAAACAACAATATTGTCGGCATCTCTTACCGTACTTAAGCGGTGGGCTATCACGATAGACGTTCTACCCTTCATAAAACGATTTAGTTTCTCCATAATCAGGTGTTCGTTATTGGCATCAAGCGAGTTGGTAGCCTCATCCATAAAAATGAATTCAGGATTCTTATATACAGCACGGGCTATTAAGATGCGCTGTTTTTGTCCCATACTCAATCCGTGTCCTTCTGCACCAATCTTTGTATTATATCCTAAAGGCAGTTCTTCTATAAAGTCTCGAATATTAGCTGTATTGGCTGCGTCACGCATTCTTTCTTCATCAATACGTTCTTCGCCAGGAGCTATGTTTCGGGCTATGGTGTCAGAAAAAATAAAACCATCTTGCATCACTGTACCACAATGCTTACGCCATTCTCGTTTATCATAGTTCGAGATATCCGAATTGCCCAAAACGACCTTTCCTTTATCTGGTTCATAAAAACCAAGTATCATTTTGAGCAGAGTAGTCTTGCCGCTACCACTAAGGCCGACAATAGCTGTAGTCCTGCCTTTTGGAATAGTAAGGCTTATATCATCCAATGTCGGTTTTTCGTTAAGTTTGTCGTATCTGAACGAGAGGTGCTCTATCTTGATATCTGCATTCTTGATGTCAGCAATCAACGTTTTACCTGCAGGCCGCTCATCGTCTTTTGTATAAATCTCCTGTAGGCGATCAAGGCTGAGCTTGGCATCCTGATACTTACGAACAAAACCTATCAACTGGTCAACAGGACTATTCAACTGTCCAATGATATATTGGATAGAGAGCATCATGCCCAATGTAATATTCCCTTTTATGACCAAAGCAGCTACTAATGCTGTAATAACAGCATTCTTCATCTGATTAATCAGTACACCACCAGATTGTTGGTATTGCGAGAGAGCAAGCCCCTTTACTGTTATCCTATATATTCGAGCTTGTATATGCTCCCATTCCCAACGTTTCTGCTGTTCGCATCCATTAAGTTTTATTTCCTGCATACCACCTACTAACTGCACCATATTGCTTTGGTTGGCAGAGTTCTGAGCAAACATCTTATGGTCGAGGACAGCTCTGCGTTTCATAAACACCCATACCCAAATTGCATATAGTCCACTTCCGATAAAAAATATGCTGAATATCATCCAATTATAGAACAGAATGACCAATCCAAATATGATGATATTGACAATCGAAAAAAGTGTCGATAAGCTGGTATTGGTAAGGAATTCCTGAATTCGGGTATGGTCATTGATACGCTGGAGGATGTCACCTGTCATCTTGGTGTCAAAATAGGCTATAGGCAGTCGCATCAACTTGGCGAGATAGTCAGATATCAGCGAGATGTTTACTCTCATACCAATATGTAGCAATATCCAACCACGAATAAACTCTACAGAGGTGCTACTGATAACAAGTACCATCTGGGCAATCAATACCAAATAAATATAGCCCAGATCCTGATTCGTGATACCAAAGTCTACGATAGACTGAGTTAGGAACGGCAGAATTAGCTGTATTAAAGAGCCTGTACCAAGCCCAATAAAAAGCTGAAGAATGAGTTTCTTATAAGGGCGTAGATACTGGAAGAGAAACAACATACTACGCCTATCTTGATTATCATCTACTTCATCTGAGCGATTGTAAAAGTCTGGGGTTGGCTCTAAGCAGAGGGTTACGCCTTCGTCTTCACCATCGTTTCTGCCTGATAGCCAGCATCTTTTGAATTCTTCTTCAGTATAAGTAACCTTGCTACCTGCTGGGTCTGCGACATGAAACATATGTCCCTTTTTACTCTTCTCAATTCGATAAAGCACCACGAAATGGTTCTGGTTCCAATGTATGATACATGGCAGAGGTACGTCTTCTATCAATCTTGAAATAGGGATATGCAAACCTATTGTATGCATTCCTAACTTTTCAGCCGCCTCGCTGATGCCCAGCATTGACACACCTTGACGAGAGATAAAACAATTCTCACGTAGATATTGTAGTGAGAAATGTCTACCATAGAATGCGGCTACCATCCTTAAACAGGTAGGGCCGCAATCCATGGCATCATGCTGGGTATAGAGAGGAAATGACTTCATCAATTATTCTCTACTATTGTTGGCTTCATAAGAATCTCGTCTGCCAATTTCTGCTCTTCATCCTTACTTAGAGAAACATTCACAAACTCGGTAGAATACCCCTCCTTACTAGCCCTAATAATATATTTGTCACGACGAGGGACAGACCACACATAACGATAGTTTAAGGAATCTCTTACTACCTCACGTACTATCGGATCTGACAATATGGCACTATCTAAATCCATAATTTCAACTTTAGCATCATTCAAATATGCCAATGTTTTCGCATCACGAACATATGCCCCAATTAGTACTTTACTCTCATTTGATGATGTACAACTAAACACTGTAATCATTATTCCAATGACAGCAACGCTCAGAAATTTCTTCATATTAATACATTTTTAAACAAGATGACAATCACTATTTGCTAAATTATACATACACACTCGGGTACATGCACTTGCACAATCTCCTTCATCATATATTCTTAGAAATTTTCTAACGATATGTCGTTCTGTCTGAGTTTGCGCATTATACTCTGTAAATTTACAAAAACAGTGGATAGGAGAATCTCCTCCCACAATCTTACCCATTTGGCTTTTGGTAAGTTTGAAATAATCTAAATTCATAATATCTATGTTACTGATAAATAATTTTGGCAGAGCATTTAAAGTCAATCCGCCGTTTTGACCTCAGAAGTAAAGCACGCTATATAACATATTTCAAATCTAAATGACTTCATTTCTTAGTTAGTTCTTCGAGTTTCTTGATAAGCTCCTCGCCATAGATATTGATAGCTATGATTTTGCCTTCACGATCTAGGAGATAGTTTTGAGGGATAGTCTCGAAACCGAGGGCTGCGATATCCTTATACTGATTACCTCGTTTGTCAATGCCTTGATAGTGATGAATTCCATCGCCAAACTTCTTTTCGTTAATAGCCCGTTTCCAAGGCGTAGTAATCTTATCAAGCGTAATGGCACATACCTCAAAATAGTCTCCAAACTTCCGTTTTGCTGCTACGATATAAGGGATTTCCTTTAGGCATGGTTGGCACCAACTGGCCCAAAAATCTACCAACACATATTTTCCACCGAATACCAACAATGAAGTCATTCGTCCATCCTCACGATGAAGAAGCAAAGGCAATTCTTCGCCAATCTGTGGAGCAACAGCAACTGTAGGCGTTTGGGGTGCGATTTTCTTTCTTTTAGAGTCTATATTCCATATTTTTTCACGGACAGCTGTACCTTTGGCACTCTCTTTTGGGGCAACATATCCAGGACGAAGTTGATTAAACCCTAAATATGTAGGGAAGCGCCTGATCGAATTGTTCAATAGGCGTTTTGCTTCTTCTTGAGGGAGTAGCTTCCTTAGGATAATATTGGCATACCATACTATAAAAGGATATTTGGATTTCGACATTTTTAGCATGAAATCTATGTAATGTTGCTGTTGTGCCTGAAGACTGTCAGAAATGGAAACTCTGCTGATAGAGTCGATTTTGGTGATTGATTGCGTATCTTGAAGACGCGTCTTTCGGATGTTGTAGTTCTTTATGTAATTCATTAATTGAACGTATTCAGAATGGGCTTTTGATCCCTGGACTTCTTTTATACAATGGAAGTATTCGGCATCTTCTTCACTTAATGCCAACTTGATTTTGTCGCCAGGAGTCACTAAAACCTCTGCATCTAAATTTGTCTTGGAAAAGGTAAGAATTACATTCTTCTGATAGGGGACTCTTCCTGAAAGTGTGATCATTTTATGACGGTCGTCTATAAGAGCGGAATCAAGTATACTGTGTTCACTCTCTGTTAAAATATGCAGATACACTTTCTGGGGAACAGATGTCAGAGAAGGGTCTACTTGAAGGATTATTTCAAAGTTGTTTCTGGGGGTATTACTCGCAGTCGTTGATAAGCATATAGATGCTAAGATTATTGCAAAAAAGTCTCTCATTGTATATCCTTATTATAAATGCCCCCATTGAAGCCGATTGCCCAATGGGGTACAATTTAACATATTACTACATAGGCTCCCATTCCTTGGGCAGTTAGTTCTGCTGCAGTCACTTCTGGAGATTGTGTTGTGACTACAACCTTGTAGTTCGAAGAGCCATCAGGGTACTTAACCTTGCACAGCAAGCCACCCATTATTGAACTCATTTGGTTTTTGCACATTTTGAATTTTTTAAGATCAATCATAATTTTGTTTATTATAGTAATTAACACAGTGGCAGAACGTTTTAAGTCAATCCGCCGTTTTGACCTTAGAAGTAAAGCGCGCTATATCACATATTTCAGATCTTCAACATCATATATATCTGGCAGTTCCCTGCCATTGAATACTATCGTAGGAGTCTTATTGATTTTATTTCTCTTACAATATTCGTGTAACTCAGCATCATTAGACGCTAATGAGACAGTCTTCACAACGGTCTTCTTTCTCAACTCAGGAATATATTGATATACCCTTTTACAGTTCTTGCAATTAGGATGTACGAACATCGTTATTACATCCCCATTGAATTCTCCACCTACATCTGCATATTTGTCATCCACATCATCAATTTGTCTCTCTTTAGAAAGAAGCCAATCAAATAAATCTCTGTTATACAAAGCAGAGACTTTACTCTTTAGTGATGTGTTTTGAGCAGTAAGTGCCAAATAACGAGAAACCAGCAACCACAACATATATGCAACACATCCAGATAGAATAAAAGAATAAGGTTTATGGAGGTTAATCGTTTGATTGTTTAAGATGAATATCATTGTGTCTAACCACACGATGATATTAATTGCCATGCAATACAAACAAGCTTTCCTTATAACAATCGTCTGATAAATAACAGAGTAAAGCGTAAATACGCAGCCTATAAACAATAATACGAAAGTGCAATCTTGCCAATTATCATTCGCTGTTAGGAATAAAAGCCACAAAGTTGAGTAAAACAGAAATGCAAGATCTCTCATCTTGAAGACGCCAAAGAGTTGGCTACCTTTAGAATTGAGGACTTTCTCACAATCTATGACCGTTCCTATCTTACAAAATTTCTCATGCCTTTCGCCTACATACTCTTTCTCCAGTATCATTGTAGATATCCAAAGACCCAAACCAGAAAGGATTGCATGTGTCAAGAACAAAAAGGTAGGCTTGAAGAAGAGCAAATAAGCGATAACCAAGACTGCGATAATCAGAAGTAACTGGTGATTTACAGTACTTTCAATAATATTACGAACCCATACATATTTATATATAGGAGTCTTTTCGGTCTTTTGAGCAGCTAATACGACTCCATCCCATCCTGGTATTGCGGCATCTCTTTCTTCATCATTGGTTACTACAACAAAAGTCTCTTTCTGGTTCGGGAGTACCATTATATAAGGATAATCCAATTCCTTAAGATACTCTTTCGGAAGTTGATAAACACTATTCTCAATATTCAGTGAATCAAGCGCATCGCTGATGCCTCTCATTGTGTTGCCAATAGGAGTTTCCAGTTGATGCCTTATTATAGAATTGGGGACCATAACTCCTAATTCTCGTAGAAGGTCTTTGAGTATGTGATACGTCTGATCCATTAGAAAAAAATTATAGGTCTATATATCCCCAGAAACAAAAACGCCCCCGGATGATTTGCAATTGATACTCGCCAGAAAGATATGATGGAAGGACTAAGGTTGTGGTATTCATTGGAACAACTGTAGCATATTCCACATCTCCCTCTTCGTTAATCAATCTTAGTGCACAGCCGTCACATGGTGTTGCAAACAACAAAGTATGATTTTCAAGGCTGACTGAAGGAATTGCAACAGGACTTCTCTTTATTGGCAATTGTTCCTCTGTTGGATCTGTAATTGAAACCTGAAGAAACACTTCATCACATACGTTTTGGACTTTAGCATCAGTTAAAGATGCCGATAAAATCAATACTAAAGCTAAAATACTTCTTTTCATTTTCTTTGCAGTTTTGAATTTTTCTGCAAAGGTATTTCGATTATAGTATTCTTCCAAAAAAATGAAGCGATTTTAGTTCGTCAAAATTCGTTGAAAAACAAATTGCCCCCCCCTAAAACCTACTATTACACAATAAGTTACACGAAATATTCGTCAAAATTCGTCAAGAGCGCTTTAGCCCGTTTATCAAGTTGTTTTTAAGCGAATGTGCCTCTTTCTTGCCATACAGTTTTTCATTAGCTCGTGCTTTGGCGTTGGATACTGTTGAGGGATAAGAATCTGTCATAAGCGAAATATTCTTTTCTGGGATATTGAGAATAAGAAGAATGCATATACGCTGTTCCAATTGTGACAAAGATTTCCCTTTACCAAAAGACTTATATGTAATTGGGATGTTTTTACTAAATTGTGATACCAATAAGTTCCATTCAGACTCCGTTGGCCTAATTCTTTCAGATTTGCTAGTTGCTTTCTTTACGAACAACTGTGCGATGGCACTATTGAGAAAAACTTCAGGATTATCAATATAGTTGATGTCAATGGCATTCCTTTTATGAATACTCTCCGTCTCTAAGAGTTCTATTTTTCTTGTCAACTCTACCTCTTGCTTTTCTTTAATCTTAATGATGCTCTCATAGTCTTTTTCTTTAAGAATTCTTAACTCATCCTGAACAGCATTCCTTTGGGATTTTGCGCAATTAAGAGTCTCTTGCAGTTCTGCTATCCTTGCTTTTTTTTCTTTTTGATTTTTTCGATACAGCCAAACAACGACGACTATAACTATTAATAATACTATTGTTATAAACGATACGAGACCAAGAAGAAGCATTCTGTCCTGTGCCTTTTCTCTTTGTTGTTCTGCCTCTTTTTGACTCCGGCTATAGTTATAGAGGGCTGACATCTGATGAATAGCATCTGTCTGCATTTTATTGTGGAGAGAGTCTTGTGCAGCCTCATACTGCTTGGCAAAGTAATCGACAGAGTCTATATTATGTCTTTTTCTATAAATAGAGAGTAACCCTTTGTTACCATCAGAGGCGTATCCATATTTGATGGATTTACGAAAATAGGATTCCGCAGATTCCAACCTATTGCTCGCAAGTTCATATATACCCTTTGTATAATAGTAATGTTCACGACCTTTAGCAATATTCCCATTATTATCAAACGCCCCAGACTCCTTTTCAAATATATCCATCGCATGCTTTGCCTTATCTAATTCGCCACGCTCTAAGTAGATAGCAATTGATACGACTATTGCGTCGGCTGCTTTTTGTTGCTTCCCCAAATGTTTCAACACCGAGTATGTATCATTGATAATTTGAAGCACACTGTCTTTTTCATTAAGAAGATAATAAGGTCTAATCATCTGCTCTTTTGCTATAATATACTCTTCAAGGCTTTCATTCCTGCGAATATACTCAATATAATGCTTCAAAGCCCATATCTCATCATGCGGAAGATTCTGTTTATGGAATATTCGTGACATCTGTCCATAGACAGCAGTCAGAGTGCTATAGTCACAGTCGGTGCTGGTGGTATCTGCCTGTGAAATGGCATCGTAATAGGCCTGTAGTGCCTCAGGTGCTTCTTCCATGTCGCTATAAGTCCTCCCTAAAAGGTAATAGGATAGCATTTTCTGATTGGCATTTCCTTTGCTTTTGTAATAATTGACAACATCCTTAATAATCGAGTCAGACATGAAGGTCGCTCCCGCCTTGTTTTCCGCCTTTAGCCTTACGAGTTCATAATGCATTCTGTCGCCTTTATCCCAATCTTTCTTTTCGTGATCGTATTTCCCTAGCAGCGTAAGTGCAGAGTCAGGGTTACTATCGGCTATCTTGCTAATAACTTCTAATCGATATGTCATCTTCCTGCCATTGCAACCAATCAATGCTGCAATCACAATACTTATATATATAAATACCAGCCTCTTCATATTCAACCTATTCTTAAAGTGATGTTCACTTGGCTCTTTCACATTTTTCTGATGCAAAGGTACACCTTTTTATTTAAAGATCACAATAAAATTGCAATAAATGTCATAAGATTAGGATATATTGCACTGAATTTCACAAGCTAACTTTTTCGTCGCGAATTTCACCTGAATTTCACCAAGTATAAAATAAAAACGAGCCACATCACTGTAACTCGTTGATTTTCAATGTAGCGGGACCCAGGATTGAACTGGGGACCTCATGATTATGAATCATGCGCTCTAACCAGCTGAGCTATCCCGCCATCATTTCTGTTAAGCGGGTGCAAAGGTACTACTTTTTTGCGAACTACCA
>Ga0326512_10003376_pt1 | contig 11725 bp, 15 predicted proteins | sample 1_2617_0518_D_FD_203652 | JGI IMG/M metagenome (GOLD analysis project Ga0326512, IMG submission 203652) | Bovine rumen microbial communities from UC Davis, California, United States - 1_2617_0518 | ecosystem: Host-associated > Mammals > Digestive system > Stomach > Rumen | place: USA... | reverse complement strand
GGAGCTGAAAGCCTTTCGCCCGAACGGGTGCAAGCGCGGCTGGCGCATCCGGCGCGACGTGTTCGAGCGCTGGGTGACCGAGAAGACCTATTAACAGGGACGCCCCGCTGGGCAGTAGCGGGGCGTCAGAGACAGACGCGAAGGGCGTCTAGAGAGGATGGTATCACATGGCAGAGGAGCTGAGGGCGCGCCGCATGGCACGCCACGAGCAGGAGCGCAGGCGGCGCGCCGAGCTGGTTCAGGGCGCGCTGTTCTGGCTGGCGGTGCTCGCGGGATTCGCAATCGCGGGCACCATCGACTGGCTCACGCTGGGCTAGGGCAAAGTGTGGCTCCGCATTGGCAGGGCGCCGCTCCGCACTGGCAGGGCACTGCATAGAGGCGCGTTGGCTGGGAACAGCGCAGATGGGCGTAGGCAGAGATAAGAGCAGCCACACACAGCTGAGGCCGAGAGCAGCTTTGCATTGGAAAGGCAGAGAGACGATTTGCACGGGCGAGGTTGGGCAAGACGCAACGATGGCATGGCAGAGCAATGCGGGGACAGGCTGCGCGTAGCATGGGCGTTGTACTGTAGCGCACCGGCACGGGCTTGGCAGAGCAATCCCTCGCGGGGGTATGGCTCAGAAGCGCAACGGCATGGCACAGCGATGCCAAGGCATCGCAGGCCATTAACTCGCAAAGGCATTGTGCGGCATAGCATGGCACGGGCATAGCAAAGCAGCGTTCGGCCTTGTACTGCACGGGCATAGCTCCGTCCTGCTCCGATTGGCAGCGCGATGGCTCTGCGTGGCGTAGCACGGCATAGGCATCGACTCGCACAGAGCCGCAATGGCAAAGACTCGCCCCGTCCGGCAACGATTCGCATAGGCGAAGCCACCCCGAGAGTCGCAACGCGACGGCATAGCATTGGTGCGCGCAGGCCATGCACAGATTGGCACTGATAAGCAGCGGCGAGGCGCGGAAACGCCGAGACCTGCAAGGGCAAAGGCAGGCATTGAGGTGCTACGGCAGAGCTGCACATCGCTTAGTGGAGCAAAGGCTTGGCACAGCGACTTGACGCTATGGCAACAACTAACAGGAAAAGAGAGACAGACATGAACGAACTGAAAGTGCGTATCACGTTCACCGAGCCGGTACTTGGTACGCGACCCGCAGACCCCGAGATTCACGCACGCTTCGTGGCGTCAAAGGCTCCTGACGCGAAGACCATGGAGCAGGAGCTGGCAGAGCATGAAGTCACCGTCGAAGACTTGGAGGAGCGCCAGAAGACCATCTTCCCGAAGATGGAGGACGGCACGCCATACCTCTACACCTACATGCTCAAGGGCTACTTCAAGGAGACCGCAAAGGCGCTCAAGAAGGTGTCCGGCACCGAGTCCTCAAAGCGCAAGGCGTTCCTCAAGCTCATCGACAACAACATCTTCGTGCGCGGCCACGTCAAGGGCAAGCCGCGCGTGATGCCGCTGTTCATGCCGGTTGACCTCGACTTGACGGCAACCGACAACCAGCGCCCGCTGCGAGCTTCCACGCCGCAGGGCGAGCGCGTTGCCCTTGCCCACTCCGAGGAGGCACCGGCTGGCTCGTACTTCGAGTGCAGCATCTACTGCGACAACGAGCCCGACATCAAGTGGGTGCGCGAGATGCTCGATCGCGGCGAGTGGAAGGGCATGGGCCAGTGGCGAAACGCTGACTACGGGCTGATGGTCTGGGACGAACTCGATGAGAACGGAAACGTCATCGGCGGCAACGCAGGCAACTGGGAGAAAGCCAACGCATAGGGGGTAAGTCAAATGGAAGAGAATCTCAAGAATCTGCTGATGGGTCTGACCATCCTTCACATTCGCGTCAACTCGCTCGCAAACGACCTTGCCAAGGTTGTCGAGGGCATCGAGAGCGGCAACGAGCAGGACAAGGCTCGCATCGCCGAGATTCCCTACATCATCGGCGCGCAGGACTTCGGCAAGGCGCTGTTCAAGTGCATGGATGACCCTACCGAGGGCGTCAAGTACTTCGAGAAGACTCTGAGCGACCTGCGTTTCAGCATGGAGGTCGCAAGGATGGGGATTGACAGGGATGAGTAGGCGTGACCGACAAGAAGCTTAGGCGCAAGATGCGCAAGCGCGCCAACAAGCTCGTCAAGTGGGCGCGCAAGAACGGCATCGAGTACGTGAGCGAGTTCGTGATGCTCGACGGCAGCGGCGATGACTACGTGAACGTCAAGGTTGAGTGTGACGGCAAGCAGATGATGCTCGGGCTGCTCCCCATGCAGGGGTACGACTCGTGGAGCTGAACGACATAGAGAGTGGCAGGTAGACATGTCAGACAACGTTAAGATTTCCGCGCTTGAGCTTGAGAACGTCAAGCGCATCAAGGCAATCCAGCTCGTCCCGACCGAGAGCGGCCTCACGGTCATCGGCGGTCGCAACGCGCAGGGCAAGAGCAGCGTCCTCGACGCTATCGCGTGGGCTCTGGGCGGCAACAAGATGAAGCCGAAGGCGCCGAACCGCGACGGCGCGGAGACTCCGGCTTCGATTCACATGGAGCTGAACAACGGGCTCATCGTTGAGCGGAGCGGCAAGAATGGCACCCTCAAGGTGACCGACTCTCGCGGGCTCAAAGGCGGTCAGGCGCTGCTTGACGAGTTTGTCGGGCAGCTTGCCCTCGACCTTCCGCGCTTTATGGTCGCGAGCGACAAGGAGCGTGCCGACTACCTTCTTGGTATCCTCGGCGTGTCCGACGAGCTGGCCCGAATCGACGGCGAGATCAAGTCCGCCTACGACGAGCGCAGGTTCGTCGGGCAGGACGCAGACCGCAAGGCCAAGGCTGCGGAGGACATGGAGTTCTACGCCGACGCCCCCGCCGAAACCATCTCCATGACAGACCTCACCGCGAGGATGCAGGAGGCGATGGCCCAGAACGCCGCAAACGCCGACGCTCGTGGCAAGGTCGAGCGCATGCGTGACGAGCTTATGCGCACCGAGCGCGAGATTAAAGAGTTGACCGCGAAGCTCGACGCGCTCACGTTGAAGCACAACGAGCACATCGTCACGTACAACGCCGAGGCGCAGCGAGTTTCCACGCTCGTTGACATCGACTACGCTCCCATCGAGTCGGCAATCAAGAGCGCCGAAGACACCAACGCCAAGGTACGCGCGAACCAGCGCAAGGCCGACGCGCAGGGTCAAGCACGCTCGCTCAAGGAGCGTTGCGACGAGCTTTCCAAGCGCCTCGACTCTCTGAGGAAGGAGCGCGTGGCCCTGCTCGACAACGCCGGCATGCCACTTGCTGGCATCTCCGTTGACGGTGGCGTGCTTTCCTACAACGGCCACGTGTGGAGCGACATGAGCGGGGCAGAGCAGCTCCGCGTCGCAACGGCAATCGTCCGAGCCACCAAGCCTGAGTGCGGGTTCGTGCTCGTAGACAAGCTAGAGCAGTTCGATACCCAGCAGCTCTCCGAGTTCGCTGCGTGGTGCGAGTCTGAGGGCCTACAGGTCATCGGTACCCGCGTTGCGACCGATGACAGCTGCACGGTCATCATCGAGGACGGAACAATCGTCGGGCAGGAGGTCGAGCAGTAATGGCAGACGATCAGCTTTCCCTGGCTCTCTCAACGGAGCTTGAGCGTCCTAGCGTTACGGACGCCCTACCGAGCGCGTTCAACAAGGCGCGCTTCATCCAGAACACGGTGGCGCTCGTGGCGAGCAACCCCGAGCTTTCGTGCATGCCGCAGGCCAAGCTGGTTCCCGTCCTGCTCAAGGGCGCGTACCTCGGCTTGGACTTCTTCAACGGCGAGTGCTACGCCGTCCCGTACGGCCAGCAGCTACAGTTCACGCCGTCCTACAAGGGCATGGTGAAGCTCGCCAAGCTCTACTCCAAGCGCCCGCTCGTTGACGTGTACTCGCATGTGGTGCGCGATGGTGACGAGTTCGAGAGCGGCATGGAGGACGGCCACGAGTACGTCCGCTACAAGCCCAAGACCTTCAACGACGGCGCGATCATCGGCGCCTTTGCCGTGGCCCAGTTCGAGGACGGCGGCATCAAGGTCGAGGTCATGAACAAGGCGCAGCTCGATAGCGTGAAGCGCATGAGCAAGGCGCAGAGCGGCACGGCTTGGAAGTTCTTCGCCGACCAGATGTATCAGAAGTCGGTCATCCGCCGACTGTGCAAGAGCATCGACCTTGACATGGAGAACGTTGAGCAGTCCCGCATCATGCAGGCCGAGGACGTTCAGGAAGTGGAGGTGAGCGAGGTTGACAACCCCTTTGCAGACCAGTGAGCAGTACTACGGCCAGCAGGCAAACTTCGAGTACATGAGCGCGTCGCAGCTCAAGAGTTTCCTCGGCACGCCTGGCATAACCGCATGCGAGGAGCGTGCGTTGGCTGACCTCAACGGCCAGTACGTGCGCCCTTACAGCAGCGCGCTCACCATCGGAAGCTACGTTGACGTGATGCTCACCGGCACCGAGGAGGAGCAGCACGAGTTCCGCGCGGAGCATCCCGAGATGATTAGCTCGCGCGGCCCCACCAAGGGTCAGCTCAAGGCCGAGTTCCGTACGGCTGACGAGATGATTGCCCGCGCGTTCGCAGACGCCGACAACGGCGGCATCTTCATGCGGGCGCTCAAGGGTGAGCGCCAGAAGGTGCTCACGGGCGAGATTTACGGCCACAAGTTCAAGGCGCGCCTTGACGTGCTGGGGGACGGCTTCATAACCGACCTCAAGACCGTGGAGAACGTCAACAAGCGCTACTTCAACGAGGGCTGGTGGGACTTCATCGGCTGGTGGGGTTACGACCTGCAAGGCGCCATCTATCAGGAGCTTGCGTTCCAGAACTTCGGTGAGCGGCTCCCGTTCTACATCGCGCCATTGAGCAAGCAGAACCCCTGCGACATCGACCTCCTACAGGTGCCGCAGGAGCGCCTGGACGAGGCGATGGCCCGCATCACGCCCGAGTCGCTTGACCGCATCGCGGCGCTCAAGAACGGCGAGGCACGACCTGAGAGGTGCGAGCACTGCGACTGGTGCCGCATGACAAAGGTGATAAGGAAACCGAGGATTTTGGAGGTAGTGTAATGGCAGACGAGCAGATGTTGGAGCTGGGCCAAGAGATTAAGGACGAGCCTAGTTTCATGGCCCCCGATGGTGACTACCGCTTCATGGTCAAGGAGTGGGACGTTTCGATGTACGAGCCGCGCGACGAGAACAGCAAGATTCCCGCGTGCCGTCAGGTGGACGTGACGCTTCTCATCCCGTACCGCGACGAGGAGGGCAACATCATCTACGGCCAGAAGGTCGAGCACTTCAAGCTCTTGGCCCGACTCAAGTTCGCGATCACGAAATTCTTCATCTCGTGCGGCATCGGCAAGCGCGGTGACACCTTCAAGATTGACTTCGACCAGTGCGTGGGCAAGACCGGCACCTGCAAGGTGCAGCAGCAGATTGGCGGCAACGGCAACCTGTACGCGACCATCGATGACTTCTACGCACCCGACGTTGCCCCGCAGATGTGCATGAACGACAACATGTCGTTCATCGAACCGTCTCAGATGCCGCAGATGCCGGCGCAGATGCCGCAGCAGCAGATGCAGCAGCCGCAGGCGCCCTACGGCTATGGCTACTAGGGAGCTTCGCCCCTACCAGCGAGAGGCCATAGCGGCAGTTCACGAGCACTGGAGAGAGTGGGACAGGGAGTTGCTCGTGATGGCTACAGGCGTGGGCAAGACGGTCACCGCAAAGGGAATCATCGAGGACAGACTCAGCAATGGGTCTGTCCTTTTCCTTGCCCACCGTGACGAGCTTATCGAGCAGGCGCGCGCGACGTTTGGTGACGCCGGCAAGATTAAGGGCTCCATGACCGACATCCGGCCAATCACGGTCGGCAGCGTCCAGACGCTCATCAACAGGCCGCGCTACGAGGGGTTCAAGACGCTCATCATTGACGAGGCGCACCATGCCGTCTCCGATAGCTATCAGAAGGTGCTGGCACAGTATCCCGATGCCAAGGTGCTCGGACTGACCGCCACGCCCGACCGCAAGGGACTCGGCAACGTGTTCGAGGGCATCGCCTACGAGTACGGTCTGCGCGACGCCGTGAAGGACGGCTACCTGTCGAAGATCGTGGCGAGGACAATCCCCATCGACATCGACCTCACCAAGGTCAAGACGCGCGTTGGTGACTTCGAGGTGACCGGGCTGGTGGAAGCGCTTGAGCCATACCTACCCGAGATTGCCAAGACCATGACCGAGTTCGCGATGGACAGGAAGACCATCGTGTTTCTCCCGCTGGTGCGGATGGCGCAGGAGTTCGCCGAGATGCTGCGTGGCTACGGCTTCGACGCACGCGAGGTTGACGGCCAGAGCCAAGACCGCAAGGAGACGCTCGAATGGTTCTCAAAGGCTGGCAAGGGCTCGGTGTTGACCAACGCCATGTTGCTCTGTCTTGATGAGGATACTGAGATTCTTACTGATAGGGGTTTTGTTGGGCCTGATGACATCAGGGAAGATGACCTCGTTGCCAACTGGAACTTTGACGGGACAGTGTTCTTCGAAAAGCCGCATGAGATTGTTCGAAGACCGCTTGCGACTATGGAGCACATGACTTCTATTGATTCCAGAACAATTAATCTGAGGGTCACTGACACCCATCGCATGGTAGTTGGTTGTGGTGCAAGGCGAGCCAAGTGGAAGAAGATTGCGGCAAGTGAGTTGAGAAGCGGCCATATTCTTCCAACCTGCGGAGTCGCAGAGCCATTTGATGTTTCAATGCCTGAACCTCCATACGAGCGACTCACATTTAAGCGCGTTGAGTCTGGCGAGCTTTGCTATACAAGCCCTAGCGACCTCACGCTTGATGAGTGCCGCTTTATAGGGTTTTTCCTAGCAGAGGGAGCTGCAACTCACTTGCAGAGCGGCGGTGTTGAGTACAAGGTGAGCCAAGTAAGTGATGTCAATCCCGCGATATGCGAATGGTTTGACTCTGTTGTAAGCAGCTGTGGATTCAATTGCGCCCGCAAGGAGCGCCATGTAAAGAACCTCGATAAGTCTGTTTCATATTGGTCGTTTTGTCGCGGAACTGGACACGGCTCGCAGGCACGTGATGGCTTGTTTAGGATTGAGCCTTATCTCAATCACGATGGAACACGTTTGTTTTGGGGACTCAACGAGGAGCAGTTCGACGCGCTGATAGAGGGCTTTTGGTACGGAGACGGTTTTCATGGCACAGCCAGTGCTGGTATGCCAAAGTCAATACAGCTAAGAGGTTGCTATCAGAACTTATTCAACCTGTGGTGTGCGATAGGAAGTGTTCGAGGATGGCGCTGTGCTATGTACGAGCGACCTCAGAAGAATCCGAAGCACAATACTCAATATGAACTGCGGATGATCAAAAATATGCCGCTTCATATCTCGAATAAGACAGTCATCAATCAAGAGCCATACAAGCCAGAAAGCGTTTGGTGCGTTCGTACTACCAGTAAGAACATCATAACTAGACGCAACGGCAGGGTTGTTGTCATGGGCAACACAGAAGGTTGGGATTGTCCTAGTACTGACTGCGTGGTGGTGCTCAGGCCGACAAAGGTGAGAAGTCTCTACAGCCAGATGGTGGGCAGGGGCACGCGACTCGCCCCGAACAAGGACAACTGCCTGTTGCTTGACTTCCTGTGGCTTTCGACCAGGCACGACCTCTGCCGTCCCGCGTCGCTCATCACGGGCAACGACGAGGACGCCGAAAGGGTGTCCGAGAAGGCCGTGGAGGACGAGCTTGAGCTGTTCGACGCGCTCACCGACGTTGAGGAGCAGCGCAGGAACGCGCTCGCAGAGGCCATACGCGCCAACGCCAAGCGCAAGGCGCGACTGGTTGACCCGCTGACGTTCTTTGTGGACGTGAACGAGGTGGCATTGCTTGACTACCAGCCCGAGTGGCCGTGGGAGAAGCAGCCCGCATCCGAGAAGCAGGTGAAGCTCATCGAGAACGTCGGCATCAACGCGGACGGGATGTGCAAGGGGCAAGCGTCAAAGGTCATCGACGCGATATTCAAGCGGCGTGACGCTGGCTTAGCCACCGCCAAACAAATGAGAATGCTTGAGCAGAAGGGCTTCCAGAACGTGGGGCTTTGGACGTTCGAGCAGGCAAGCAACATGATGGAAAGGCTGGCGAAGAACAGATGGCGAGTACCGTTCGGAGTGAATCCGCAGACGTACGTTCCCGCGTAGACGAGTTCTGCGCTGGCACAAAGCCGCCCACCAACGGCCTAGAGGAGCGTCTTGACATGCTGGTTGTGCAGATGTCCGTCATCGCTCAAGAGCTGCACGAGCTTAACGAGGGGCTGAAATGGATGCGCTGATCGACAAGCTTTCCTATATCAGCTCCGACGATTACAACACTTGGCTGGCAGTCGGCATGGCGCTCAAGCACGAGGGCTACGGCTGGGAGGTCTGGGACGAATGGAGCCGCAGCTCGCCCAAGTACCAAGAGGGGGTCTGCGAGCGCAAATGGCGAAGCTTCAACGAGCAGAACGCCGGGGAGCCCGCGACGGGCGGCACAATCGACCATCTGGCAAGGCTCAACGGCTGGGTCGATGACTACGGCGAGGAGCTGGTGCTCGGTCAGGTCATAGTGGACGCCGCGCCCACGAGGGACTACGTGTTCGTTGACAAGTCAACCGAGCGCGAGAACCTGCCCGAGTTCGACGCGGACACCTACGACCCCAAGGCCGACGCACTAGCCTACCTCAAGGGGATGTTCGAGTCCGAGGAGTACATCGGCTTCAACGGCGAGTTCACAAAGAAGGACGATAGGTTGGTGCCCCTGGTCAACGCGCACAGCTTCACGGCTGGCAAGGTGATGGGGCTCATCGAGTCCGGCCCGATGAAGCGCACGGGCGTCAGCGACCTGCACGAGCAGGCCGTCCGCGAGGCGTTCGGCATCAAGGGCCTCAACGGCTGCTACGTCCGCATAAACCCGCTTGACGGAAAGGGCGATGGCAACTCCAACGTCACGAGGTTCGCCAACGCGCTCATAGAGTCCGACGAGGACGATATCGAGACGCAGTACGCCATCTACAAGAAGCTGGAACTGCCGATACGCTTCCTCGTGCACAGCGGCCACCACTCGCTTCACGCCATCGTGAAGGTTGACGCGCTCAACATCGGCGAGTACCGGGAGCGCGTCAGCTTCCTCTACGCCTTCTGCTCGAAGAACGGCCTGCACGTTGACGAGGCCAACAAGAACCCGTCGCGCTACAGCCGCATGCCTGGTGTCCGAAGGGACAAGCAGTGGCAGCGCATCGTTGCGCGCGACATGGGCAAGAGGTCGTGGGACGAGTGGCGCGAGTGGGTGGAGGAGGAGAACGACACCCTGCCCGAGGAGGAGCCGCTGGGAGACCTCAGCGACCTGCCCGATCTTGCGCCCGAGCTGATTGGCGGTCTTTTGCGAGAGGGCCACAAGATGCTCATCGCGGCACCGTCTAAGGCCGGCAAGAGCTTCCTGTTGCAGGAGCTGGCGGTCTGCATCGCAGAGGGAAAGCCTTGGCTGGGGCGCCCCGTGATTCAGGGCAAGGTGCTGTACGTCAACCTTGAGCTTGACGCCATAAGCTGCAAGCACCGCTTCCGCGACATCTACACGGCAATGGGCGGCGGCGCACACCAAGGGGACGTGCTGGTGCTCAACCTGCGCGGGCGCTCGGTGCCGCTGGACAAGCTCGCGCCGACGCTCATCAGGCGCTACAAGGACAGGCACCTCAAGGCCATGATCATAGACCCAATCTACAAGGTCATAACGGGTGACGAGAACGCCGCGAGCGACATGGCGCTGTTTTGCAACCTGTTCGACTCCATAGCGACCGAGTGCGGCTGCGCGATGGTCTACAGCCACCACTTCTCCAAGGGCGCTGCGAGCAGGTACGGCAACGCGGCAGACCGAGCGAGCGGCAGCGGCGTGTTCACGCGAGACCCCGACGCAATCCTAGCCATGAGCGAGCTGAACGCCGACGAGGGCAAGGTTGCAACTTATCGGGCCGTTTATGCAGGAGCGCCGAACGTGACGCCGACCGGATGGCGCATCTCTGCCACCCTGCGAGAGTTCCCCACGCCGCCAGACTTCGACATCTGGTTCGACTGGCCGCTCCATCTGCCCGACATCGGCGGGATTCTGGCGTCAACGTCCGACAAGGGCGAGCGAGGCGTCGGGAAGGGCCAGCGCCGCAAGGTTGACGCGGTTGAGGAGCTTGAGACGCAGTTCGAGCTTGAGCTTGTGGGGCTGCGCGACAACGCCGTTGCGAAGGATGACCTCATGGCGGTGACGGGCTACAGCGAGTCGGTCATCAAGACCAAGGTGTCCGAGAGCGACAAGCTGATGAGCGCGACGGTGCTTGACCCCGAGTCCGGGAAGGTGCCCGTGGTGACCATCGACGGCACCGAGGAGATTGTCATCGGGGGCCGCGCCTACGTCCCGCAGAGAACCAAGGCGGGCGGCATCCGCAAGAGCGGGCCGGGCTCCGAATGGCTACCGAAGGGGTCTCAGATGAGCCTATGAGTTATGGGTTACGAACCCCCCCCTAATAGGGGAATAACCCAAACCCATAACCCATCAGACCAATCCATGACAGACGGTAGGGGAGGGGAGGGGCCTTAACGCCCCCCTCCCCCTACCCAGTCTTGTCCATGTCTTGGGAGGTTGGAAGTTTTTGAACCGAAAGAACCGAACCCGACGAAGCGAGGACTGGGAGCAGCGCCAGCTCGTCCAGTGGGCGCGACGCTACCCGTGGGGCCAGCTGATGTTCCACATCCCCAACGAGAACCACCACCACGACACCGACATAGGGGTGCGCTCCGGCGTGCCAGACCTGTTCCTGCCCGTCCCGATGGGCGGCAAGCACGGGCTGTTCGTGGAGATGAAGCGGGCTGACGGCGGACGCCTGAGCGACGCGCAGCGGATGTGGCTCACGTGGCTCTCGGAGCTGGGGTACGAGGCGGTCTGCTGCCACGGCTGGCTGGAAGCCAAGTCGGCGATAGAGAGGTACATGGAGGTGGATGACGATGGCGAGTAACGACGATAACGCGTTTGCCATTGGGTGCCTTTTGATTACGGGCTACGCGATGGCCTCGATAACCGCGACGCTCAGTGCCTGGGCGGCGTTCGGGCCGATGGCGGGGATCGTGGTTCTGCTGGTCGCGCTTTTCGTGCTGGTGTGGTGCGTCGGCATGTTGGAGCGAGACCAAGAGAGCCGATTCTAGGCCCGCAAGTACGGAAATGGAGTAAATGCCCACGGAGACGCTCTGCGGGGCTTCTGTGCCCACCAGAGCGCCCAACAGGGGCATCAGAGACAGATTGGGGGTGTGCGTGTGGCCGAGTACCTGACGAACCTCAGCAGCCGCACGGAGCCGCCGCAGGAGTCGTGCGACCCGAGCCTGTGCGAGAGCTGCGGGCATTGCATCGTCGTGACCGACCGCGCCAAGAGCCGCAAGGGGCGCCTGCGGGTGCTTGAGGTCTGCGTGGCCGACCACGATGCGACCGGCGAGGACTGGGGCGACGTAATCACGGAGCCGGTGCGGGAGTGCGCGCGCTGGCAGGACGCGGAGGGGAGTGCATAGAGATGCCAGAAGATACGATAAACGCCGGAAATTACACACCGATAACAAGGGCGCTGCGCGAGTATATCGAGCGCCATCCGACCATGATGCACGCGGTTGGGCTTACCGACCTGTGCGACAACATCGATGCCATCCAC
>Ga0326512_10003375_pt1 | contig 11729 bp, 10 predicted proteins | sample 1_2617_0518_D_FD_203652 | JGI IMG/M metagenome (GOLD analysis project Ga0326512, IMG submission 203652) | Bovine rumen microbial communities from UC Davis, California, United States - 1_2617_0518 | ecosystem: Host-associated > Mammals > Digestive system > Stomach > Rumen | place: USA... | reverse complement strand
TGAACTGATTGGTCCCGGTTGTGCAAAACTTGCCCTCTATCTGAGTAAATCTTATTCCACAAAACTGGAAGATCTGGTCAATGTTGCAGAAACTGCGCCCGACGGCAAGGAAAAATCTCCGCTTGAGCTTTTGATAGAAAGAATACAAAAAATTCAAGAAGAACTGCCTGCCCATACGATAAATGAAGAAGAGGCTGCATTTAATGAAGCGGCGGAAAATCAGCGCTCCGCAATGTATGGCGAACAAAGAGAGAGCCTGGCGCAGTCGGTAAGAAGGAGGCTAAAATGAGCACATTTACAGATCCTATAGCACTTCTACTTGGAGAATGGTCTGTTGGACTGAACATTGGTTCCATCATAGTCCGTCTGGCAGCCTCACTTTTGCTTTCTGCTATTTTGGGCTGGGAACGCTCCAGCAAGCGACATTCAGCCGGCTTCCGCACCTTTATTCTGGTAACTGTTTCCGGAACGCTTGTGATGATTCTGGACATCTATCTGGAAACAATGTATCACGGTCATCTCTTTTTGCTGTCAGCGGCAGCCATTGTTTCTACAGCGCGAATAGCCACCCGCACCCTCTTTTTCAGTTCGCGAAATCAAATTATGGGTCTTACCACTTCCGTTGCTCTCTGGGCAAGCTGTATCATCGGCATGACACTTGGTGCGGGACTTTATACAATCACACTGGGCGCATTCTTTATGCTACTCTTCTGTCTGTCTCACCTGCCGATTCTGGAATTTTATCTGAAAAACCGTTCCAATCATTTTGAAATTCATCTGGAACTGAAAAACAGCCTGAATCTGCAGAACTTTGTTACGACGCTCAGAAAACTGGGCCTCCGCATTGACGCCATCGAAATGAATCCGGCCTATGCAAATTCAGGTTTGAGCGTCTATTCAATCGCCATTTCAATCAGCAGCAATGAGCTGAAGCAGTATAAAACTCATAAGGAAATAATTGAGGCATTGCGTACACTGGACTACGTGTACCATATAGAAGAAATATAAAAATCGGAGAAAAAATGGTATCAATAAAGACAAAACTGATTACGCTGACAAGTGCAGGCATATTTTTTACAGCTATTTTGATAGGCGGGGTGACTATCTGGCGCCTTACAAATGTAACTGACCAGAACAGCAAAAACGCCCTGCAGCTCATGTGTGACAAAGAAAAAGACAAACTGGATTCTTCACTGGGTTCAATCCGAAATTCCGTGGACAGCATGAAAGACGTTCTGCTTAGTTCCGTGGGAGATTTGCAGAAATTTTCAAAGGATAAGGCTTACCGGGAAAAACTGACGAAAGAATTTGAAGAATTGTTCTATACTATTGCCTACCGTACTTCAAGTGCCGTCTCTTATTATGTGCGCTATAACTCTGAGCTGATAGATGATGGAGCAAAAGGATTTTTGTGGACAAAGCGCAGTCGTTTTGCATCTTTTTCAGAAATGGAACTTACGGATATCAATAAGTATGATTCCTCTGATCTGGAACATGTCGGCTGGTATTATGTTCCTGTAAAAAACAGACGGGCAACCTGGATGAAGCCCTATGAAAACAAAAATCTGAACATTTACATGGTTTCCTATGTCGTGCCGCTGTATGTGCGGGGCAAGTTGCTGGGAATTGTGGGTATGGATGCGGATTTTACCATCATCATTGACGAAATCAACAATATGAATGTCTTTAAGGATGGCTATGCCTATATCACTGATGACCAGGAAAAAATCATCTATCACAAGGACTATGTGCTTGGAACTGACGGCTATGAAACGTCAAAGGATATACAGGAAGTTTCTGCCACAATGAATAATGGCTGGCATGTGGTTGTAGCGGTTCCCAAAAAAGAATTGCATGCAGAGCGGGACAAAATGGTTTTGATTTCAATTGGTCTGGTTATCGTTATCGGAGCCCTCTTTATCATCATTACTTCGCAGCTTACCAATAAAATTGTTACCCCCCTCATAGAATTAAAAACAGCGACGGAGCGTGTTTCAGAGGGTGATTTTGAAGTAAAGCTTTCCAAGGTAAACAACGATGAAATCGGTATGCTTGCCGCAACATTCAAACGCACCTTAAGCTCTCTGCCTGAATATCTTTACACAGATTCACTGACAGGGCTGCGAAATTATTCTGCCTACCGAAGGTTAGTCACACAGGTTGAAGAGCGCATGAGATCAGATTCAAACCTGAAATTCGCTGTTGTAGAATGTGACATCAGTCAGCTTGCACAAACTAACGATAGTTATGGAACTGAAGTCGGAGACCAGATGCTTATGGCTTCTTCCAAGAAAATATGCAATATTTTTGCTCACAGTCCTGTTTTCCGTATCGGAGATGATGAATTTGTCATTCTTCTTGAAAATTCTGACTATGAGAACAGAAGTGCATTGTTACACCGCCTGAATTCGGAAGCCATCCGCGTAAGTGTCCAGGACAAAGAAATAGAAGTTCCTCTTGCACAGGGCATGAGCGAATACGAAAGCGGAAAAGACACAAGCTTTATGGATGTCTTTAAGCGTGCGGATAATGCGATGATTGAACACAAGCGTCAGCTGAAAAACCGCATTCGTATTATATAGCGGTCTTGTCTCTGAATATTCCGGGAATTGTTTCCGTAAAAAAGCCTCTTACGCTCTTCCACGCCTCAAATACATTCCAGCCGTTATTTGCCACAACTACTACGGCAATGGCGGCTAATGCAATAATCAGCACACAGAAAATGACGCGCTTAAGGGGAAAACCTTTTTCTGCATAGGGATCAAAGGTGTTGAGTCTTGAGCCCTTGGGACGGACGGCTTTTTGCGTAAGTACGGCACCCAGCGGCAGATTGATTTTTACGTTGCCGTTTACCGCCCAGCCGCTTGCATCCAGAACGGGAGCAATATTGCGCTGACGCAGTTTGAGCCAGGCAAGAATCATGGACGGCAGGGAAATGAGCAGTACAATACCGATGATAAATACAGGCGGCATCCACCACTGGCGGGTAATGATGCCCAGAATTGTTCCGATAACTGCGGCAAAACCAGAAAAGGCAACGCCCAGAGCCGCAATCGTTCCCACATCAAATTTCTTTGAGCTGGCGGCAGTAGTTGCGGCAAGGTCAGAAGGTTTGGCTACGCTGGCAGCCATTTTTGCATCCATTGCTTTTTCAGATTCAGCCGCTTTTTTTGCAATGCGTTCCTGAATCATGCGGGAAAGTTTTTTGTAGGGCTGCCAGAAGGCTTCTCGAATGCTGATGGGATTTTCCACGATTTTTGTGATGGTGGCATCCCAGTCTTTGCCCTCGCGGTCGTAGAAGAGACCATTGCGACCGACAATCAGGTTGTCACGGTTGCCTGCGCTTACCAGGGCCGCAATCTGCATGTTTTTATTTTCACTGGGGCGCTTGCAGTCACAGTAGAGCAGATAGCACTGTGAAAGGGGTGCCATTGCCGCATGTTTTGCACCATCAAGTACGCGGAAACACAGATCGCAGGAGCGTCCGTCAATGTAGAGGCGTCCGCACTGAAAGGTTGCCCATACATCATCGTTAAGAGAATAAAAATCTTCAAAGGAAACATAATTGCGCAGCAAATCCACAAAATCCCTGCGGAGCAGCAGCATTTTGCGCAAATCAACGGTAGCAAGTGCAATGGGCGGATGTTTTTCTTCTTCATCCAGACGGGCGGCAATCAGCTGTTCAGCATCTGAAGAAAGAATTTCATCCACACGCTCAAAACTCAATGTTGCCACACCATTTGCCGGACGGGCCGCATACCAGGCCATGTATGCACCAAAATCGTTTTCTATCTTTTTCCATTCGCTTTCGGTCAGGCTGTCTTTTGTTTCATCAAAGAGGGGAACAAGGACATTTTTCCGGAATGCTTCAATATCTGCCGCCCAGGCAGGATTGATTGCGCTTCCAAGGGGCAGGGCTTTTCCAGGCTCAATCAGTGCAAGGGGCAGGGCTGCCAGCTCTTCCTGAGTCAGTTCCGCCGCCGTAAAGCTTTCTTCTTCTTTTTTGCGCAGGGCAAGGGAAAGGTCGCCATTGTATGAAGCGAGTGAAGAGCGCAGGAAGTATTCGTTGATTTTATCTTTTACCTTCATGTAGGCAGAGGCAGCCGCATCTGTTCCCAATTTGAGGAAGAAAATATCAGGAGCATCTTTTTGTGCGCTTTCCCGCCAGCCTCTGATTGCACGCAAATCTGCAAAGAAAGAGGTGTATTGTTCACGGGTAATGCCTTTTACGCCGCTTATGTCGTCGGAACCGCCAGTACAGGCTATGATGTCTTTTACAACAGCCGCAGTGGCTTCATCTTTTACCGCTTCTGCCGGCAGAACACCGTCTCCGTTGATTACATTTGGTGCAAAGAGTTTGTCGTTTACGGAAACATCATCCAGACAGATTTCAGCGGCATCGTCTTTTCCCAGAATGTGAAGGACAGATTTTGCAGAATCCAGGGGAGAATGACCGCAGGCAAAGTTCTGGCTGCTCAGTGCATCCAGTGGAATAGAAGTGCCCTTTGTCATAATGACTTCTGGCTTTGTAAAGTATGTTCTGATGAATTCTACAGCGTCCAGAATCTCTGAAACGCGGACACGACCATTATGGTCAGTATCCAGAAGAGAAAGGGTTTCTTCGCTGAATTCCAGTCCCTTTACCGGACAAGCCAGGGCAACCCAAAGTTTCTGGTCAAGATTTTTCAGGTTAAGGATATCGTCAATAGATTCAATTTTAAGCTGAACCAGTCCTGCAGTTTTGATAAAATGCCAGGTGTGTTCTTTTGCCATTGTTTTCTCCAAAAACTAGTCGTCGCGTTCTGTCAGGTAAATGAGCCAGTAGCCCATGCCCACCATGACTGAACCGCCAATAATGTTTCCGATTGTAACGGGAAGCAGGTTTTTCAGCAGGAATGAACCCCAGTGCAATGCTTCGCTGGGAATATTGTAAACATGCTGTGCAAAAATGCCGGATGGGATAAAGTACATATTTGCTACAGAGTGTTCAAATCCACATACAACAAAGAGCAGAATGGGCAGGTAAAGACCCAGGATTTTTCCCATAATGTCGTCAGATGCAAAGGAAATCCACACGGCGATACAAACCATGAAGTTACAGAGGACGCCTTTGATGAGGGCATCTGTAAAAGAAATGTGGACTTTTGAAACTGCGGAATCAACAACGGCCTGAGCCAGAGCCCCGTCAAACAAAGTCAGTACGTGACCAAAATTGACCATTGCAGAAATGAAAACTGCACCAAAGAAGTTACCCAGATAAACTACCAGCCAGGTGCGGAGCATGGCGGACATATATGTGTTTTTGGAAAGAACAGAAATAAAAATCAGACAGTCGCCGGTAAACAATTCACCGCCGGCAATGATAATCATAACCAGACCGATTGGAAAAACCAGTGCACTCAAAAGCCGTCCGATGGCAGGAGTTTCAATACCGCAGGCAACAATCTGGCTTGCCAGAGCGCCCAAAGCAATGTAGGCTCCCGCAAGAAAAGCAAGCAAAAACATCTTCCATGTGCGCTGGGTTGTTTTGCCATCACCAACCATGATGTAGATGTCAGCAATTTCCAAAGGTGTATTCATCGAGTCTTCCCCCGCAGGCATTAGAGTCTGCTCTTATGTACAGTATAGAAAGATTATATCACAAAAAGGTCAAACTGACTAGTTATCATTATCTACACCGGACTGATTGCGGTTGTAGGCGAAGAGGGAAGTGCCGGCTGCATTCATTTCCCTGATGAGGGGAATTTCTTTGCTCTGGGGAAATGCTTCTTCCGCAATGTTCAGGTATTCAGCGCATTTTTCCTTTTTGTTTTTTTCAAACCAGTATTGGGAAAGGTAAAGGCTGGAGATGTATTTTTCCGAATTGGTTTTGGCACAGTCAAAGGCTTTTGAATATTCTTCAAAGGCTTTTTCTTCACCGCCGCCAAAGAATTTGGGTGCATATTGCCGCCACAGGCCCAGATTGACATAGGCAAGGGAAAATTCCGGATCTTCTTCCAGGGCGCGCTCATACAGCCGGCGGACATGCATGCCGTAGCTGATAGTTGCCGCGATGGACTGCACCATGTAGCAGGAAGTCAAATCTCCGGTAAAAAGGAGCATCCATTTGTTTACCGGCTGATTTTCATGGGCGGAAAGCCAGCGCTCATTTTTTTTGAACTGCTCCTTGAACAAGTCATTCAGTTCCGGGGATTTTGTTTCAGAGTTATATTCGTAGTGGCGGCGTTCCATCAGGTAGAGACTTTCCAGAATAAGTTTTTCCTGCTCATAGTCTACGGCAATCTGCTGAAGGCGGGGAATCAATTCTTTTTCCAGTGCAGAAATCTTTTGCAGGGGACCTTCTGTTTCTTCTTCCAGACCCATAATGACATAGGGCTTCAGAATTATCGCAATTTTTTCTGCCGTATAGTCAGAGATTTTATCATAACAAAAAAGTGGTGCCGTCATAAAAGTCATCAGAATGAAAATGACAGGCAGACTGCGTGTTCTCATATATCTTTCCAAATATTCATTTTATCAAATAGTTACGTTTAAATCACTTGCTTTCTCATATTTTTCCATATATAATAAAATTGTGTCTACTCTGTATATTGTCGGAACGCCCATAGGGAATTTGGGTGATATCACTTTTCGTGCAATCGAGACTTTTAAGTCTGTTGATGTGATTGCGGCGGAAGATACCCGGCATACCCTGCAGCTTTTGACGCATTTTGAGATTAGAAAGCCTTTGGTTTCATGCCGTTCCCAGAATGAGGAAGCAGCAAGTGCCAAAATAATCAAAATGCTGGATGAGGGACAGACGGTAGCATATGCAAGCGATGCAGGAACTCCGGGCATCAGTGATCCGGGAGCAATCCTGGCGGGGCTTGCGCGTAAAGCGGGACACACAGTTGTTCCTGTTCCGGGACCAAGTGCATTTGCCGCTCTGGTAAGTGTAGCGGGCGCAGGCGGAAAGACCCTGATATTTGAAGGCTTTCTTTCACCCAAACCAGGACGCAGGCGTTCAAGGCTGAGAGAACTGCTTGCAACAGGAGATGCGTTCATTTTATACGAATCTCCTTTCAGAATTGCTAAACTTTTATCGGATTTGGCCGATATTGATAATGAGCGTCGTGTAGTAGTTGGCCGCGAACTGACTAAACTGCACGAAGAGATTGTGGAAGGTACCGCAGCTGAAATGCGCGATGAATTCCTTTCCCGGGATAAAATCCTCGGAGAGTTCGCAATTTTCATTTCCGGTAACAAAAATGTTAAACTTTCTGAGGAAAGTGCCGATAATTAAACTGTAGAGGCAGGTTAGATATGATGAGCGTAGATAAAATCGGTGGTCTGAACCCACTTAACAACGTACAGAATACAAAACGCACAAGCAGTGCAGCAGCGTACAAGTCTGCTCCTGACTCAATCAGTGTTTCTGATGAAGCAAAGGAAGCGGCAAAAGTCTACTATATGAACCAGGTTGCTGCAGAGACTTCTGATGTCCGTGCAGATCTGGTAGCAGCACTCAAAGAAAAGATTAAGGATCCTAACTACCTTAGTCCTGCAGTAATCAACGCAACTGCAGAGCGCATCATGGCAAGCTATGGACTGTAATTGCAGCACTAGTGCGGTTACGTATTTTTAGTGACTTGGAAAAAGACGGAAAAATGTTTTCCGTCTTTTTTGTTTTAAATGCGAAAGCAAAAATTGACATCGGACAGTTTTCTAATTCTGAAAGGGAATTCTTTTCTTCTCCGCATCAATTTAAGAAAGATTATTGGCGCAAACTTATGCCATAGAGATTGTGATTGAACCGAGTTACGATAAATTCTGCACATGAAAAATTGCGAAAAGAAACGCTTAAGTTAATGCAGAACTTTTTTATATCAGCGAGGCCATTCAATTCATCATTTTTTTATTCTCTTTTCAGTTTTTCTATAGTTTTTTGTAATTCAGAAATCTGAACTGAAAGACTTTCGAGCGTAACATTTTCTTTATTCACATTTTTGAGGTGTTCTTTATTTTCCTCTTCAATTTCTTTGCGGCTTGTATTTACGGAATCTACAATCACACCGACTATTACATTCATTATGATGGAGGCTTCAAAAAAATCATAAGAAATAAAATATATCCAGGACCAAGAAAACCGTTTTATTACTTCGCTAGAATCAAATGATGAGAGATTGAATAGGGCTAAAAAGGCTGCCCCCAGTGTTCCGAAGTGTTCGGGAAAATCTGTACCAAAAATATTTACACCTATAATTGCGTACACATATGCAAAAATAATCAGGACGCAAAAAGTCCATAGAACACTCGGAATTGCTTTTATAACGGCTTTTACGATAATTCTCAACTTTGTGATTCCATTTACAAGTTTGAGAGTTTTTATAATACGCAGCGACTTAATGCCTTTGATGATTTTAACAGATTTTACAACTCTGATGATACGGAATACAGCGAAGAATGGAAGTGAGGCAAACACAGAAACAATCACAATAAACAAATCAAAAATATTCCATTTGTTTATATGAAAAAATCGGTCGTTGTTTTCATCAAACCTGTACTCGCCGAAGAAATGTATATTAAATGCAAATGCCTTTAATAAAAGTTCAACTATAAAAATCCAAAGACAGATTTGGTCTATGACAAAGAAGCATTTTCCATATTGCACTGCCAGTTCAGGAGAAGTTTCCAAGCCAAGAACAATTGCATTTGCAATAACAACAAAAAGCATAAAATACTCAAAAGGAGTATCAGCTTCTCCATCTACAAATCGGCGAAGCCTTGTGAGGACAGATTTATTTTCAGTCATTTTATTTTTCTTCTATGAAAATTAGATTTTTAGGACACAACTTAAAGTTGTCCCATCAATTTGTGACTAGAAACATTCCATTTTGCATGATATTCTTTATCTACAAAAAAGACTTTCAAATCTGCATACCGTTCTTTGTCTACATAGAAAATTTTTGTTGTTGCATGATTTTCTCTATCAACAAATTCCCAGATTGCATCTTCGCCCTGTGCGTGTGAAGAACGATCCGTAGTAAAAACTAATAAATCTGCATGATGCTCTTTATCAGCAATCCAAACATTAATATCAGCATGATTCTCTCGATCTGCTACATAAATAGAAGCCATAAAATCCTCCTTAGATTCTATTTACTAATTTATCTATAAAAAAATTTGATATAAATAGTTGAATCAATTCATCTCTAACTTTTTCAGAACATAGAGTTTCTTCATCATCATAATTATTTTTATCGATATTCATTCTTGCCATAATATATTCCTATTTTGTGAGTTAAAAAATTATTCTGTGGCGGTTCTGACAACTCTGAAACCTATAGAATCAAGTCTTGATTGTCTTCCTGCTAGTTTACTAGGACTTATTTCAAGAAAAGATGTACTATTTGACTGTCTTTCTTTACTATCAGAATAGCATCCTCCCATCACTTGTGCAGAATAGCTAGTGTTATTACCATATATAACATATTCATATCTTTCCCAGCACCATTCTTCAACATTTCCACTCATATCATAAATTCCAAGTGTATTAGACGCTTTGCATTTACCATAATGTACAGTGTTAGAACTGTTTTCTTTATACCAGCCAACATCATCAATATTATTACTTCCACTATATATGTAACTTGATAAGGCTGAACCTTCCCGTGCTATATATTCCCATTCTTTCTCAGTAGGAAGACGATATCCATTTGCTGTAAAGTCACAAATTATACCTTTCCAAGAATAATCACCTGATGACCCGCAATACTTTGCTTCTGCATTTCCGCCAATACGTGTCCACTCGGCTGGATTTGTCTTTCCATCAAGAGAATATGCAGGTGTCAGACCTTCTGCTATGCTTCTCAAATTACAATAAACGATTGCATCATTCCATGTAACGAATGTTACTGGTTTATATGGGTCTACAGTTGGTTTTTTATCATTTGTTGTTCCACTATAACTGCAATACTTTGTATATTCTAATTGAGTAATTTCATGGTCACTTACATATAGATTTGGAATGGTAAAAGTATCGCATGTATGAAGATAATATTTTTCATCGTACTTATTCCATTCCCACCATGTTGAAAGAGCAGCTCCTTCAACATGAACAAATTTTCCCCATTTTGCATATAAGGTTACATTCTCATTATCTTCAAATGATTCAGGGAAAACAAAAGGTTTTGAAAAATCACATATATTTGTTTTTTCAGAATCAAAATACCATCCCATAAAATTTTTATCATTATAAACAGGAGTTTCCGGTTCTGAAGCAACTGAATTATAGGATATGACTTGAGGTGAAACTGTTGTACCGCCACAAGAATTGAAGTTTATTGTGTATGTTTTTGGTTCCCACTTAGCATACACAAATATACGTCCAGTTTTTTCTCCTTTCGTCCATCCAGATATTGAAGTGCCAGAGAAATCTGAAGTCTCAAACCAACCAGCAAAATCATATCCAATCTTATTTGGAGTCATTAATGTAATATCTTGCTCAACGTTATACTGGGTATATTCGGTATTGAGATTTCCTAAAACATAGTAAAGGTCATATTGAAGTAGTTCCCATTGTGCAATCAGTGTAATATTACCACCACCTGCTTCCGAAATATTTGTTATATTTTTATCCCCTTTTTTCCACCCTTTAAAAGCGTAACCAACCTTCTTAGCAAATCCAAGATACCAGTTATCGTTAATTGTATATGTTGTTGCATTTGGATTTTCTGCACTTTCTATTCCTTCATAGGTTATTGTGTAATTAATTGGTGTCCATTTTGCAAAAAGAAGTAAATCGGTTGTTTGTTCTCCTGCATTCCAACTTACAACTTTACTGCTATCAGAATAGTTTCTGTCAGTAAACCATCCATCAAAATTATATCCATTTCGTTCTATATTTTTTAATTGAACATTCTGACTTTCTAAATATTTTATAGGATTTTCAGAATTATCGATTGTTTCTCCTGTAAAATCTATGTTCCAATATCTTATTGAATGTGCATCCCTTTCTATCCAGACGGCATATAATGTAATTATAGAATTATTTTCAGATGTTAGGTTCTTAATTTTTTGTTTATCTTGATAGCTTACTGATGAAGATGCACTATCAGTAGCCCATCCTGCAAATTTCATTCCGATAGGTGCTTCATAAGTATTATCAGGTAGAGATTTCTCTTCATCATAGAATAATGTTAGCTCTTGCATATCTTGGCCCGAGCCATTTGTTTTATCAAATATAATTGTATATTTGTTTGGCTTCCATTTAGCTGTGAGAGTAATTCCTGATGTTATGGTTTTTGTAAAATCAAAAGGCGTATCATCCTTATACCAATCTATAAAAGTATAGCCTGTTTTTTTAGGATCCTCAGGCTTCGTTGCGGTTTTATTGATTTCAACAATTTGCGAGGTTACTTCACTTCCGCCATCTGAATTAAATGTGACGGTGAAAGAGTTTTTATCCCATTTTGCTTTCAGCGTAATATCAGAAGTAATTGGAGTTGAGAAATCAAATGGGGAGTCTCCAAGAATCCATCCCTCAAAATCATAACCATCTTTTGTAGGATTTTCGGGCTTTGTGACTGTTTTGCCGTTTTCAATTTTCTGAGAAACTATTCCACTTCCACCGTTTGTATCAAAGGTTACAGTGAAAAACTGTTTTTGTTCTTCCGGTAGTGTGGTAGAAGTATGTTTTGTCCATTTTGCTTTTAGTGTTATATCAGAAGTAATTGGTGTTGAGAAATCAA
>Ga0326512_10003373_pt1 | contig 11734 bp, 13 predicted proteins | sample 1_2617_0518_D_FD_203652 | JGI IMG/M metagenome (GOLD analysis project Ga0326512, IMG submission 203652) | Bovine rumen microbial communities from UC Davis, California, United States - 1_2617_0518 | ecosystem: Host-associated > Mammals > Digestive system > Stomach > Rumen | place: USA... | reverse complement strand
GACAGTGATTTTACGGATAACAATTCTTTCTTACTTTGTGTAGAAATTGATAACGGTGACTGGAAACATGAACATAGAAGAGCTGATTTAATAATTAGTGAGTTACTAGATAATTATGATAATATATCTGTTACTAAGATGAAAGAAGAAGTAACAGATGATTCTGAGGATGATACATATTCCGCTATACATAAGTATATGATTATAAAATCTGATGATATAACAGAAGGTTGCTGTAATGAAGATATTCTTAATGAATTTAGTAGCAATTTTGAGGGTACGGAATTTGGTGAAGTAGAATTTTATTCTGATAAATTATATGATTATTCTGAACAATATCTTATAAATAAAATTCAAAATTTAAGTCCTATAGATATTAATATTTATTCTGTAGATTTTGAAACAAGTCATAATTTAGTAGTAAATTATGAAGTAAAGCAGGAAGATTATGATCCAGAAAGAATTGAACAAATAATTATTGGGATTCTGGAAAGAATAGAGGACATGAATAAAGTAGAATCTGTTAAAAATAAACAATGTACAGAGGATTATGATATAGATTTTGATGCTATTACAATTCCAGAAGATGAAAGATATGAATATATTAAGTCTAAAACAGTTTTAGATTCAGATGGATGGAGAACTGATTATACTATGTATTATGACTGGGAAGATGATAAATATATATTTATCTTTGGAGACAACGATGTGTATGACCCAACTAATGAATCTCCTGATTGGGAATGTGATACAGAAGCAGAAGCCAATGAATGGTTTGATAATTATACAGGATCTGATGATGAAGAAGATTTCGAGGAATGTTATTTATCGGAAACTAATAACAATACAGAAGAACAAGAATTAGCAGAATTTTTAGATTGGTTAAAACAAGAAAAAATACCTGTTACAGATGTTAATAAAAAATTTAAAATGATACATATACAAAATCCTGATGATTTAGATATGGCATCCTGGTATTTACATGATAGAGATTATTTTAAGAAATTAGCTGATTTTGGATGGACAGTTGGGGCACCTTCTCCAGCAGGTAAAAAAGTTGCTAAAGCACTTAAAATGGAATCTATAGAATTTGATGGATTTACATATAGTGATGAAGATATAGTAGAAGCGTTAGCTTATATGTATGGTATATCCTACGAAGAAGTACATAAAGCTTTAAAAAATAATGAATTTACAGATAAAGAAATTAAAAGGGCTATTACATATTGGAATTTAGACGGTTATAATCCTAAAGAAAAACAAGCAGAATATAATAGACGTTGTAAAGAATTAGGAATATGTGAAGAGGTTGAACATACATACAGAGTATGGTACAGACCTTATGGATTAGATGGAGACGAAGAAGATTATATAGATGTAACAGCTTCTAATGAAGATGAAGCCGTAAGATTTGCAAGAACTTGTGGTAATACTACAGATGTAGAATTACTTGAATCAAAACAATTAAACGAAGGTTTAAGATACTATGTTACAGATGATGATTATATTCCATTAAGAGAACAACCTAATGAAGGATATACAGAATTACAAGCTATAGAAAGAGCACAAAGAGAAGCTGAACGTTCTGCCAAACTATTTAATTTAAAGGTATCAGAAACTGCTAAATGGTATCACATAATGGATAGCAATAACAAAATCAGACATGATTTAGATACTGCTATATAAAAATAAAACATTAATATACAAATACATACAAAACAATATACTATCCTTTACTTTAATTTGTGAAAGGATAGTATATTTTAAATATATAAAAATTATTTGAAAGTACTTGACTTTTTACTTAATATGTTGTATAATATTTATAGTAGAATAAATATTATAAAGTTCGGATTAGAGAGAGGTTGAATTTTTATGAAATTGTATATAAAAGAAAAGAATGGTTACCCAGATAATAATTTTACAGAAGATGAGTATATGTCCTATATAAAGGATATGAAGAAACAGTTAGTAAATGCTGTTAATAATCTTGACCGTTTGGCTGCCAAACAATTAGAGATTAATGAGCGTGGTGATTATAATAGTATTTTAGCAGCCGAGGACGAAAAGGATTTATATAAGAGATGTGCTCTATTAAATTCAGGTAAGAATTTTTTAGAAATGTGTAATCTCATAGAAAATAGATAAAAAGTCAATTAAGGTAGGTAATATTTATAAAATTACATATTAAAGAAAATTTAGAAAAACCTTATGCCGAAGTTCAAGTAGGTATGAAATGGTCACAGGATGAATTTTTTGACCAGTGTACTAAAATACGGGGTAACAAAGCATGGATTGAATCTCGTTGGAATTCATTAGATTCTAATGAAGAACATCGTGAGGTTACAATTTATGACATTGTTAAGGGTGATAATTGTGATATTCTTGTAGACCCTAAATATCCTAATGAGTGGTATGGAAAAATTTATGTTAATAGTGCAATTAATTTAGAACAATTTTATCCTGATTATTGGGATAATGTGTTATAAAAAAATATCGGTAACAAACTGAAAATCTATATAAATAAGTTAAAGGAGTTTAATTATGATTAAATTATGTATATATGAAAATAACAGAAATTCATTTAAAATAGGAGATAAGGTATGTTCTAAACCAACATCTAAAAATCCTGCTAATATAGAATTTTGTGGCACTATTATAGATATAAATAGAAATGGATTATGTACTATAGAATGTGCAGATGGAACAGTTATTGATAATATTAATCCTGATAGAATTGTTTATGATAGTATTTCCGAAAATTATTACTGCGAATCTTTAACTGTGAAATCTTTAGAAAAATTATTATTTAAATTTATAAAAACTAATCCTAATATAGAGTTGTACGATAATTATTCGGATGATGCTGTTAATATATATTCTTATGGCAAAACGGATTACATAACACTTGCAAAAGAGTTTGCAGATTATATTAAACAAAATAACCCATCGGAAGCAGAGAATATAGAACTTATGGCAGATGCTATGTACGATGATACATATGCTGTTATATGTCAATGTGGAAAAAGAAAATCCGTTTATTTTAACTTTTCTGATAATACAAACGATAATGACGATTCTGACATTTATGTAGAATATACATATGTCCTCGGTTAATAATAACAATAGAATAAGTAAAATAAAAACTACATAGGGAATTAAAAATCTATGTAGTTTTTATAAAATATGGGAAGTGATAATATGATTAAATTATATATAAAAGAAGGACTACAGAAAACCGAACATAAGAATTTATTTATAACGGATTATGCTGGGGATATAGTTAATTTATTAATAAATAAGCCTAAAGTATATAGAATAGTTTATGACCCAAATTATGATATATACGCTATAGGAGACGGATACCAATATTTACATGGGTGGTTAGTTAGAGTTTTAAAGGATAATGGTTATTCCGATATTGATGTAAATAGTACATATGATGCTATGTTTGTACCTTATACAGATATTGATAATGTGGAAGAATTCGATGCCGGGTTCGGAGTAGGTATGGAATATCCATTTCAAACCCCTATTAAAACAGGTTATTTTTTAACATATAGAAAACATGATTTAAAAAATCGTTTTACAGATATATTTAATATTTTAAACAGAAAACATTTGATTATTTCTGACCATAAATATCCAAAGAGTAATGAACGTCTATATCCAGAATTTGGATTAAGTAATAATGATCTATACAATAATTTATTGATTAACTGCGATAATTATATAGCTGGCAGAGTATCTTTTATAATGGTAGATACTATAGAAGAACAAATAGAAATGTTAAGAAACTTAATTCCTGTAATAGACAGGGATAAAATGTTATGGAGAGATATATCCTTATCGGAATTGAATAGTTTGGAAAAACAATTATTGCAGCGTCAAAAGGAATTAGAACAGAAGTAAACTATTTTGTATATACTGTATAAAAAGAGGTGTTTCCTGTATATGATTAAATTAGTAGAAAAATTAAATTATCCCTATGAAGGATATTTCTGGATTATAAATAATAAAGTTATAGGAATTACAGCTGAAGTTCCTCAGTATAATTATGATTATTCCTTAGATGGTAAAACTCACCAAAATACATGGAATAATATTAGTAACAGTTATAAAGTTGATGACAAAACCGTTGAATGGAATTATTTTCCAAGGGGTAGAGTAATGACGGATCCTAATTATGACAGTGACGGTAAATTTACTGATTATACCGTTATAGTCTTTTTAGATGAATGTATCGATAATGATAATTGCAAAGAATTAATTGCAGATTATTACAATTTAAAGCTTTCCACTGTATCTCACATTACCTGGCAAGTTCTAAATAGACGTGCCGGAATAGACCATTATAATTGTCATAATTGTAGGGATAAACATAATTAAAAATATATATTTATTGAAATCTGTTGACTTTTTTGTAGATTTATGTTATACTATATTTAGAAGGAATATATAAATTAAATTTATGTATAAAGGAGATTATAGTTATGAGAAATAAGAAAATAGAAAATAAAACTGTTATTAATGAAGGAAATATAAAAACAAAAAAAATGAAAAACACAATAATTACAAATCCAGAGACTATAGATGCTATAAAAGAAGGACGTAGATTATTAGGTAAGACTAAGGGTTATAAAGACTTTGAAGATTTCTGGAAGGCTGTGATGGACGAATGAAATTACACATAGACGAATCAATGAAAAAATATCCGCCTTGTCCTACAAAAGCTAAAAAGAATAGTTATAGGTCAAAAACTGTTACAAAAATTTGTGATGATGGATTAGAATTAACTTTCGAAGTTCTACCTAATAGAACAACTGCAATTGAATTTATTTATTATGTATTATATAACTATGATTTTCCATGGGCACAATATGATACTAAATTAGGATATTATAAAGAAGATGAAGACTGGTATATTCAAGATATGAGAAGATATGAAAACGGTGAATCCACAGACCCAGATGCCTCTACTTATATAGAATTTGAAGATATGTCACATATCTGGATAGAAGAAGAACCAGTAATTAAAAATGCGATTAAAGCATATAGAAGTGCTTACAAAGTAGAAGAACTTTTACAAGAAACAGGATATGATGCAACTATTTATGGCGGTTATATTTACTATGATGAAGAATTTGGAGATTGGAGAGCTGGTTTAGGTAATCTACCTATAGATAATTTTGATGAAAGAAAATGGAAAGTAATAGGTAAAACGTGGGTTGAAGAAAGATAAGATGTTTTTACAATTAAACAAACTATAAGAAAGTTGTACATTAAAAAAAATGTACAACTTTTATTTTCTTTTGTATAAAATATAATTTACAAATATTCATAAAGAAAATCATAGTTTATATAAGTATAATAATAGAAAATGGTTTAGAGTTGCTACAACAACACCTCCTGAAATTCCAAATCCTGATTATGTAGATAGTAATGGCAAACATAACATTCCTAATAATGAGATTTATGGATATAGAACATTAGATGTTAATGTAGCAGGTGGCGGCTCGGGCTTCACGCCAACTCAGACACAGCTTGATGCCATGGACTCTGGTATTGACAGCACAAAGGTTGAGCAGATTGAAACAAATAAAAACAATATTTTATCATTATATAATAATAATGGTAAAACTGTTAATATGTTTAATATAACTGAATTGCAAACTGTCACTGTTGTACACGGCACGAAAACGATGAATAATAATATACTAACATTAACAGCAACAGGAAATGACTGTTATACTGCGTTTCAGGAACAGCTATATCCTATTTCGGCGCGTGTGCCTGTTGTTGCAGGTGAAAAATATATCATCACGTGGGACTATACTGCAAACAATCAGCAAACAAATGATAAGGTCTTGATATCAACTAACGGACAAGCAACATCTGGGGCTTTTGTAGTTGTTGATGCCACAAGCGAAATATGCGAGTATACAGCCCCAACAGGTGCAACGTATATAACGTTGCGTTTCGGCGTTACAACGGCAGGTAATAGTGCTGATTACAGCAAAATACAAGTGCAAACAAAGGCATTATATGACGCTGGGTTCACTGAATATCAAGATTACTCACTATCTAATGCTGCATTAACTAATAATTATTTGCCGTATAATAGCAATTATATATACAAAACTTTTACCATACCAAAACAGAAATTTTTATCAGGCAATGCAACAGCGAATAATACAACATATATCAGGCTGCCTGAGACATATAAACCCTATGGCACACCAACTAAACTATGCATAATATGTCACGGCTCAACCAAAGGTATTAAAGCAAGCGGTACATCAACTTGGACAACGGATATTTTATATAATAATATAGTCAACAAACTTCTAATTAATGGCTATGCTGTTATGGATAGCAACGGTTATGATGACAGCATTGATGACGGATTTAATCACTGGGGTTGTTTACAAGCTTTAAATGGCTATGTGAAAGCGTATGACTATTTTACAAATAATTATAATCTTGATAAAAACGTTTATATATACGGGTTTAGTATGGGAGGTCTAACAGCACTATCTTTAGCCTTGTATGCCACTATAAAATGTAGATGCTGTATGGTAGCATCTCCAGTTATCTCACTATATAATCAATGCGTTGAAGGTAGAGAAACGCCTTTATCATCGTTCTTGACAGCATATGATATGACAACATACGATGCTAATAAATGCTTGGGCTATGACCGATACTTTGATATTATCACACTTGATAATAGTAATTATATCAAACATAATTATCCACCATTATTCTTTGCCATAGGTTCAACAGATACAAACATATCGAATGCTATTGTATCGGAATTCTGTGCAGCATTAAAGAATAGCAATTATAACGCAGAATTAAAAGAATATGTAGGCGGTCACGAGATTAGCTATGGTGGGAATGCTGATGTGCGCAATGATATGATTTCATTCTTTAATTACTATTAATCAATAAAAAGGTAATTTTAAGAGATAACGAAGCTTAGTTTGTTCCGCTTTCATCGGGTGGCGTGACTACTAATATATACTTAGGCAGTACGCAGACAATAAGCCAGATTAAAAAATTAGTGCTTGACAGTACAGAGAACTGGAGTGAGGGGACTTGCACGATTGGGTATAGATTCAGTATTCCTATTACAAGTGCAATGCGAAGTGATACGGTTGTCGGTGTACGTTCTGCGTGCACTCACCTTAGACTGGTGGGAACTCGGGAAACATACACAACATCGGACGCATACACTATAACTGGCGCATCTGAATTATTTATGACATTGGATAGCGACACACGTTTAGCAAGTTGAAAATCATGGCTTACCACCCAATATGTCGCAGGTACTCCTGTCACAGTTTGGTACATGCTTGTAACTCCCGAAACAGGCATAGTCAACGAACCGCTTATGAAAATAGGCGATTACGCTAATACTGTTAGCAATGCAACAGCTATACTCACAACCGAGGGAGCTAACTCAATCACCGTTGATACAACAGTACAGCCGAGTGAGTTCACAGCAACATGGACAGGGCGGCATGATGCAAGTGTCAAGGAGTGGGACGGCTCAGACCGGCAATAACGAATAAAAAGTAATTTTATAAAATTTCAAATGACGATATATCGCTAAAAAATTTACTTCAAATATTAACAAAATATTAATAAAAAAGCTACTATCATTTAGATAGTAGCTTTTTGATATTATTTAATTTTTGTGTCTTAAACATTGTATAACATTTACCCTTAATGCCTTTTTCAGAATGATTAGGAATTAATTGTTTTATAGCAGTCCAATTAGTTTCTTCTTTTAATGCTTTTAATAGTATATCTACTTCTTCATCCGTCCAATCATTATGTTTAGGTTCTGGAATAGGTCTATATTTACAATTTAAATTTTCTAATCTTTTTTGTATTGCAGATTCTGTTCTATGTAATATATTTGATAATTCTTTTATTGTATATTTACATTCTTTTACTAAATTAATTAATTGATTATCTTCATATTCTGTCCATGCAGTTATTTTTATAGTATTAGTTTTTATAGAATCTGATTTACGTTTTTTATCTACCCAGTCTGGTTCTTTGCCTAATATTAAGTATTCTAATTTAGAAAAATCTAAAGCATCTTGATTCTTTTCCGCCCATTGCCAAAACTCATTTAAATAAACTATTTTACGATAAGAATTATTTACTTTCTTTTCTTTTACAGGAAAATCTCTATCTCTTACCCATGCTAATTTATGTGGAGAATTATATGTAAAGCCTAAAACTTCAAGTAGTTGCTTATAAGATATGTAATCTCCATTATCTAAAAAAGCACCCAATTTAAGTCTTTCAGCTTTTCTATGTATAGATAGAGGTGTTCTATTTAATTTTTTAGCTATATAAGATATAGGTTTAGTTCCCCATAATTCTTGTAAAATATTTATTTCTTCATCTGTCCATCGTTTATGATGATTAAGAAGGTATGTTTTTGTTTCCATTATCAAAAAATGCTCCAAAGTCAAGTGATGTTAAATCAGATTTATCTGTATCTATTTCATTTTTTAATTCATTTAAAAATTCTATAACTTCATCATCAAGCATTTCTATAGGTACTTCTATATCTTCCATAGATGGTCTGAAGTCATAAAAATTTTCATAATTGACATCTCCTGGTTCATCTACTTCGAATGCTTTATTTATAGGAACTTTAACTGCTTCATACTTTTCAACTATCATTCTCATATCATCTTCTAAATCGTCTTCTTCTGGATTTGGAATATATAAAATATTGGTACCACTATATTCTGTTATATTACCAATAGTTTCAAAATCACCTTCATCTTCATTAGTTCCTATAACATTTCTAATTAAATTTTTAGCATTTTTTAAAGAATTACAAGCACCAATAATTTGCATATTAGAATCGGATTCAATCAATGCATTTATTAAATCAAATTTTGTAATATCAAATGTGTCACTTTCTGTATTCCTTTCAACTACATCCCTATCTATATAATATGTAATCTTCTTAACTATATAAGCTTCTTTCATATGTAATAATTCCTCACTTTCTTAACTGTGCTTTAAGCTGCTCAAGTTCACATTTCATGTTAAAACTCTTATTAAACAACTCCATATACTTTTTAATATCGCATTTAGTAGGAGATTGATTGGTAGCTGTTAATGTAAAAATATCAGTAACACCGTTTTTAGTAATTTTATATTCTGTTTTAGCTGTATTGTTTCTGATAATTCCACCGGTAAAATCATTTGTTACAAAATACCAAACTGCATATAATGCTGAATCTGATAAAACTTTATCTGTAGAACCTATATTAAACTTATCTAAATTAGTAGTAAATTCAAGATTAGGATTAGCTTCAGTAGATTTATTCCATGTAGTTTCATACAACTTTTTAAATTCATTAAATGTCATAAAACATTCCTCCTTAAAATATATATTATTATCTTGTTTACATTAATATTATACAACATATTTCTATAATTGTCAATAGAAAAATTAAAGTAATTATATATTTTTATATTTTAATAATTAAAAGAATCTGTGGCAAAGAATAACTAAAATTACTCTTTGCTGCTATTTTACTTATTAAATTTTAAACATATCTTTTAATTGTGCAATCTTTTTAGTATCTTGTTTTATGTAAAACTTTTTGGTAACCTCTACATCATTATGATTAGGCAATGTAGAAACATCTTCTAAAGCTGTGTCATTATTTTTTAATACATATTAAATCGTGTGTAAGAATTATACTCAGTTTTAAAACCATGTATAAAATTTACACACACTTTCTGCTAAGTAACTATGTATAAAAATTATATAAGGTTTAAACCGTGTATAAAAATTATACATAGTCTAAATGCGTAACTATGTGTAAAAATTATACATGAATAGAAAAACAGTGTATAAAAACTATACACGGTTCTGATACCTTGTATAAAAGTTACACACATTTTTCCTATGAAATTTACTAAGAAAAAGCACATTTTTATAACTAAGTAGATTAAGAAATTAACGATATATAAAGGAATTTTACAGCTATAAAGAATAACTAAAAAAATCTATGTGTAAAAATTATACATGGTTCGGCGGTATTTATTTTATTTTCATTAAGAAAAATCCTATATTATATAATAAATAATATTTATATAAATAATACTAAATAATAAATATATACTAATACAATAATATATAGTATTTATTTAAATAATAATTATTTTTATAATATATTGTATTATTAGGAATAATGTTGTATAATATTTATAGTAGCATTAAAAATTAAAGAAATCATAAAATATATGCTTAAAATAAGGTATAAAGTACTTATTTTTACTAACTATAATATATAGTTGTATGTAACAACATATTTAAAAATCCTACTGAAAGGAGGATATAGATATATGATAGAATCATACATAGAAGAACTTATAAAGGCAGTAAAAAGAAAATTAAGTAAATATACTTTAGGAACATATTTTGATTATGATGAAGATAATAAAACTTTATATATTAAAATATATGCTGAAGGTGAACCTGTTTTAGAAGAAACAATTCCTATATCTAAATTAACATTAGATGATATTAATGCAGATAAAGAATATATATTTAATAAATATATTATGAAAAGTTTTTATCTTAATGATTATATTACAGAACACGATGACCCTAATTCGCATCTTAATCATCTAATACAATGGACAGATGATTATTTAGATATGGTTAATGGTTATTATAATGAAAATTATGAAAGAAGGAATAAGTCTATGAAATTACATATTAAGGAAGATATTGATTCTTATAATAAATTATTTCTTGACGAATCAGTAAACTTAATGGATGCTGATTTATATGATAATGTAGCATTATTAGGATATTGTTGTACATTAGCATATAATGATTTACATCATATACATTTATGTGCTGTAGGAGATAAGTTTCAAGAAATACATCAAGACGCTGAAGTATATTATGGTAAGGTATCTGAGTTAAATGATTTTTGTTTAGAACTTGCCAAAGAAGGCGGTTTAGAATTGTACAATGAAACTAATGCTTATGATGTAATAAAAGATTCCGGTAATGATTGGGCTGTAGAAGAATCTAAATCTTATAATTTTAAACAAGCTTATACAGCTATGTCTAATATATTATCTGATTTATGTCAATTTATTACAATAATAGAAGATATGGATGGTGTAACATCTGATGTAATTTCTGTGTTAGATGATTATTTAAGAGATTTCACAAAAGCTGTTAATTACTTTATTACTAATAAATTAAATACAGAAGATGATATATTAACAGGAGAAGTGGAATCTTATAAAAGAGGACATATACACGAATCTCATAAAGTACATAAGAACAAGTTATTTGTAAAGCAGTTACATAAACCTAATACGAAATATCGTTCTACTAAAAATATGAAAGGATGAAAATATTATGAATATATGCTTAGAAGGACATAACGGAGAATGGGATTGGTTTGAAGCCGATTTAAGAGAACCTGATTTAGGTATTAACAGGGAACAAGTTAAATCTGTATGTGGTACTACCAATCCACAGGTAATTGATATTGAATATGATGATAACGAACCCTATAAGGAGCTGTTACAGTATAATGGAATGGGTTGGACATCTTTAAATTCCTTAGTGGATCAAGCTGAGCAACTTGCTCAATTTGAAGATTCTGAATTAGAACAAATTGCCGCTTATATGAATACTAAATCAGGAGATCTATCCTAT